>JAEEGK010006736.1_pt1 | contig 27586 bp, 19 predicted proteins | sample 8958771 | NCBI WGS metagenome assembly JAEEGK01 (sample SAMN16246547, study PRJNA631951) | gut metagenome | biome: gut microbiome; feature: rumen; material: SC-attached | host: Bos | place: Iran: Karaj | collected 2018-10 | reverse complement strand
ATTTTTTAAAGATTATCACTTTTAATTTTATTTCAAACTATTTTGTTAGTTCACATGCTAACTATTTTCTAGTTTTATTTTTTTTTTAAAATTTCTTAATATCTTTATCTAAGATTTCTTAAAATTTTCATTTAGAATTTTTTAATATTCTCATCTGAAATATTAGTTTTAAAATGCTCTCTTAATATTTTTAAATATGATAAGGAATATAATAATATTAGAGAAAAAATAAGAAAAAAATTAAATTATTAATCAAGTTTTTGTAAATTATTATTTTTATTTATCAGTGATTATAATGGATGCTGGAATGGATTATTTTGAAAGATTGGAAAGTGAAACTCTCAAGCTCTATGAGATAGCTAATGAGGCAAGATCAAAAGGGTTTGATGTTCAGTTAGAGACTGAAATTCCATTGGCAAAGGACTTAGCAGAGAGAGTGGAAGGGCTTGTAGGTCCTAAAGGCATTGCAAAGCGTATCAAAGAATTGGAAAAGGATATGTCTAGGGAAGAAGTGGCATTTGAGATTGCTGCTGAAATCGCATCTCAGGAATCAAAAGAAACTGGTGCTAAGTTAGAGGCTGAAAAACAGGCTTTTGCTGATCAGGGACTCAGAACAGCTTTAGCTATTTTAACAGAAGGGGTTGTAGCAGCTCCTTTGGAAGGTATTTCTGGAGTAAAGATCAAAAGCAATTCAGATGGAAGCAAATATGTTGCCGTATACTTTGCAGGTCCTATTCGTAGTGCAGGAGGTACTGCAGCTGCATTATCCGTACTTTTAGGTGATAAGATACGTGTAGCTACTGGTCTTGACGTTTATAAGCCTACTGATGATGAGATTGAAAGATATGTGGAAGAAGTTGAGCTTTACGAATCAGAAGTAACTAACTTGCAATACTCTCCAACTCCTGAAGAGGTTAGATTAGCTGCAAGAAGCATTCCAGTTGAAGTCAGCGGTGAGCCAACAGACCAAGTGGAAGTGTCTCACAGAGACTTGCCTCGTGTAGAAACCAATAACATTAGAGGTGGTGCTCTTCTTGCGATGGTTGAAGGGGTTATTCAGAAATCCAAAAAGATCTTAAAATATGCTCACATCCTTAAACTGGACAGTTGGGAATTTTTAGCAGAATATGCTAAAGGTGTAGGTTCCTCTAAGGAAGATGAAGGTTCCCAATCTGATGGCGAAGAGCTTGTTGAAGAGATTGATGACAATATCATTGATAAGGATGAACTCTTTGAACATTCCAAATATGCTCACGATATCATTGGTGGAAGGCCTGTTTTAGGATATCCTTCTGAAAAAGGCGGATTCAGACTTAGATATGGCCGTTCAAGAAACACTGGTCTTGCAACTATGGGTGTTCACCCTGCAACAATGGAGCTATTGGAATTTTTGGCAGTTGGAACACAGCTTAAAATCGAAAGGCCTGGAAAAGGTAACTGTGTAGTTCCTGTTGATTCAATTGAAGGTCCAACTGTAAAACTGAAATCCGGTGAAGTTCGCAGATTGGATTCAATTGAGGATGCAAGAAAGGTTAAGGGAAAAGTTGTTGAGATTCTTTTCCTTGGAGACATGCTTGTTGCATTTGGTGAATTCCTAAGGAATAACCAGCCAATGTTAGGTGCTTGCTGGTGTGAGGAATGGTGGATTGAAACAATAAGGAATTCAGAAAAATACCAATCATTCACCGATGAGGAAAAAGAGGCATTCGATTTAAATTCATTGCAAACCAAGAAATTCACTATTGAAGAGGCATTTAAGATCACTGAAGAGTTTAATGTGCCTTTGCATCCGGAATACACTTATTATTACAATGATATCTCCATTAAGGATTTAGTTGACTTAAGCCAATGGTTAGATACAAGAAGGGACTATTTGGAAAATGGATATCTAAATGGAGAGGATTTAGAACTTGACTTATCCTATCAAAAGAGAATCTTGGAAGTTATGGGATTATGCCATAAGCTTAAGGATGGGAAAGTAATAATTGACAAAAATTATGCTTATAGCTTACTTAAGACTATAAATGGAGATTATTCAAAGTATCTCGCTGATGAGTATTACAAGATGAAAGTCGTTGACATCATCAATGAGAATATCGATTTTGAGATAAAGGATAAGGCTCCATGCTATATAGGTACAAGGGTTGGCCGTCCTGAAAAATCAAAAGAAAGATTGATGAGACCGGCTCCTCATGTGCTTTTCCCTATTGGAAACAATGGTGGAAACAGACGTTTGGTTGCAGAAGCTGCCAAAAAGAAAAAGATTAAAGTTGAATTCGCAAGAAGGGAATGTACCAATCCTGATTGCAGATTAAGTTCATTCCAAGCTATTTGTCCACATTGCGGATCTCCTACTGTTATAGGCAAATCCGGCCAAAAGGATATTAATTTGGCGCATATGCTTTCAAAGGCCTCCAATAATGTTGGGGTTCGTAAAGTCGATGAGGTCAAAGGGGTTATAGGTTTAATCTCTGAAGATAAGCTTCCGGAACCTTTGGAAAAAGGTATCTTAAGGGCTAAGAATGGAGTGTTCACATTTAAGGAAGGAACTATCCGTCATGACTCCACTGACTTGCCACTAACCCATTTTATTCCAAAAGAAATTGGAGTAACTGTTCCAAAATTATTGGAAATGGGATATACTAAGGACTGCTATGGCGAGGACATTGTCAGCGAGGACCAAATCATTGAACTTAAGGTTCAGGATATTGTAGTTTCCGATAATTGCGGTGAGTATTTGGTAGGTGTGGCTAATTTCGTTGATGACTTGCTTGAGAGGTATTATGGAATGGAAAGGTTCTATAATGTTAAGGACAAGTATGACTTGATTGGACATCTTATTGCAGGTCTTGCTCCCCACACATCTGCAGGAGTATTGGGCCGTATCGTAGGATTCACCAAGGCATTAGGATGTTACGCACACCCTTATTTCCATTCTGCAAAAAGGAGAAACTGTGACAGTGATGAAGATTCCGTTCTATTGTTATTGGATGCATTGATCAACTTCTCAAAATCATACTTGCCAAGCACTCGTGGAGGAAGTATGGATGCTCCTTTGGTTTTATCCACTCGTATAGATCCAGAGGAGATAGATGATGAATCTCACAACCTCGATATCTTTGAAAGATTCCCACTTGAATTCTTTGAAAGGTCTCAGGAACCTTTGAAACCTGCAGATATGTTGGATTTGGTGGATAACGTTGCAAAGCATTTAGGTACTGACGAGCAATATCATGACTTGATGTTCTCACATCACACTTCAAGCATTCATGCAGGGCCAAAAGTTTGCTTATACAAACGTTTAGGATCCATGAAGGAGAAAGTTGAAGCTCAAATCAATTTAGCTGAACTCATTAGGGCAGTTGACCAAAGGGGGGTTGTAGAGGGAGTATTGTCTTCTCACTTCTTGCCGGACATTATGGGAAATTCAAGAGCTTTCTCCAAGCAGAAAGTAAGATGTCCTAAATGCGGTGCAAAGTATAGAAGAATGCCTTTAACAGGTAAATGTAAATGTGGTGGAGACTTGATTCTCAGTGTATCCAAGGGATCTGTAGTCAAGTATCTTGAAATTTCACAGAACCTTGTTAATAGGTATCCTGTATCTCACTACCTTGAGCAAAGATTGGAAATTCAAGAATTTGGTATTAATTCATTATTTGAAAGTGATAAATCCAAGCAAAGTTCATTGGATGTGTTCTTTGGAAAATAATTATTTGATTCGCAATTGGGTAATGGTTTCTATTGGATTCTTATTTCATTGATTAAGGTTAATATTATCCTTAATTTTTAATTTTTTAATTGGTTTTAAGTATTTTTTATTAATTTTAAGTATTTTCCATCATCACAATTGTTGCAATATATTTTGTTCGTATCAAAACGAATGATTTATATACATCTTATTACATATATTATTTCGTGAAGTAACTAACTTTTTGTATAGTTACTAACTTTCGTATAATTTCAAACGGATATTATACATGTAAGTACATAATTATTAGTAATCACTTTGAAAGTTTTATCTAAATTTTCATGATTACATAATTATTCAATTAATTATTTATTATTTGATTTTATTTTAAATGAAGGTGTTAAAGTGGAAAAAGTCGATAATGTAGAAAACGATATTAGAAGAGCTAAAATCACCGTTAAGAAAAACAACGGTGTTTGTGAAGCTTTCAGTTATGAGAAATTGTTAAAGTCTTTAGTTATGGTTGATGCTCCATACTTTGAATCTGAAAGGATTGTTTCAACTGTTGTTGAAAACTTATACGATGGAATCAGCACTAAAGAGATTAAAAAGATTGTTTACGAATGTTTGGAAGAAGTTGATTCTGAAGCAGCTAACAAATACTTAGCAAAAACTACTTTAAAAGTACGTTCTTCCAGAGATAAAATTGAAGCATTCGACATGGCAAAGATTGCAAGTACCTTAGTTGAAGAAACTGGTGCTTCCCAAGAAACCGCTTTTGAAATTGCTACTGAAGTTTGGAAAGAACTCAAAAAACTCAATGTCGAATACCTTACCGCTCCTATGATTAGGGAAATAGTAAACACAAAACTTGTAGAATACGGATTAGAAGATTTAAGAAGCAGATACACTCGTTTAGGTATTCCTGTTTACAACATCACTTCCTTAATTGAAAACGGTTCAAGAGACAATGCAAACATGATGCATAACCCTGAATCCATTCACAAGTATGTTGCTGATGAAGCATTAAAACAATATGCTCTCTTACACATGTTACCAGCTCACTTAGCTGATGCACACATGTCTGGTGACATTCACATTCACGACTTAGAATTCTTTGCTGGAAGACCATTGAACTGTCTCCAACACGATATAAGAGCATTCATTAAACATGGTCTTAAAGTAGACGGTACTGGAGATCACACTTCAGTTGCTGCACCTCCTTCCCATATGGAAACATTGATGAACCATACCGGTGAAATCATGTTAGCAGCACAGCAAAACATGTCTGGTGGACAAGCTATGTCCCTCTGGAACGTATTTGTTGCACCATTTGCAACCGGCAGAAGCTATGATGAAGTAAAACAATCCATTCAAATGTTAGTTTACAACTTGAACATGGCTTATGCAGCAAGAGGTTCCCAAGTTCCATTTACAAGTATGCAATTAGAATTCGGAGTTCCAAAATTCTTGCAAGATGTTACTGCATATGGTCCAAAAGGACAAGTTGTAGGAACTTATGCTGACTTTGAAGATGAAACCAGAATGATCCAAAGAGCATTCACTGAAATCTTGCTTGAAGGAGATTCCGAAGGTAAACCTCACTTATTCCCAAATACAATTTACACTTTACGTGAAGAGACCTTAAAAGGTGACTATGATGATGATTTACGTTTAGTTCATGAACTTTCTGCAAAATACGGTTCATCCTACTTCGTAAACATGTTACCTAAATACAGAGGTCAAATGGCTAACTACATGGGTTGCAGAACCTGTCTCCAAGACACCTGGACCGGTGACTGGGAACAAGACTGTTTAAGAACCGGTAACTTAGCTTACGTAACATTGAACTTACCAAGAATCGGATACCAATCCAGAGATGAAAACGATGTATTCGAATACTTAGACAACTACATGGATTTAGCTGTTGAAACCTTAATGATTAGAAGAAACCAAGGTCTTAACTGTTTAAACAACTTTGATATCTTACCATTCTTAGATCAAAAAGTTGATGGTGAAACCTATTACAGAATCCAAAACGCTACCTTATCATTTGGTTTCTGTGGTCTTAATGAAATGTTACTTGCATTATTCGGTGAAGGAATCGAAAACCCTGATGCAAATAAATTCGGTATCAAATGTTTAGAATACATCAATGCAAGAGCAAAATCCTTACAAGAAGAAACTGGACTCAGATGGTCTGTATTGCAAACTCCTGCAGAATCCACTGCATACAGATTTGCAACCTTAGATAAAGAACAATTCGGAGACAAAGCAATCTTACAAGGTGACAATGGAGCTAACTACTACACTAACTCTTCACATGTACCTGTAAACAGTGACATTTCCTTTGCTGACAAAGTCAAAATCGAAGGTAAATACCACAGCTTAACTCCTGGTGGACACATCTTCCATGCATTCATGGGTGAATCATACTCTGATCCTGATGCATTAATGAGCTTAACCAATAAGATTGCAAGAAAATCTGACATTGGTTTCTGGGCTTACAGTTCAGCATTCAGTTTCTGTTTACACTGTAAAACCTTAATGAAAGGATTAAGCAACAAATGTCCTTCCTGTGGTGAAACTGCTGATGTAGAATGGTATGACAGAATTACTGGTTACGTACAACAAGTAGGTCACGCTAAATCTGCAAACGGTGGTTGGAACGCAGGTAAACGTCAAGAATTAATCGACAGACGTAGATTTGAACAATAAGTTCAATCTACTTTATTGATTGATCTTGAAGTTAATAATTTATTAATTAATTTCATAGGCATTGTTTTTTGCCTATTTTTTTAAATTTATTTTTATATAGAGCTTGACTCTATTTTTCCACTTAATAGGGTTCTTTTTTTAGAATCCTATTTACATCCTTTAATGGCATTTTTATAAAATTTCTATAAATTTTTAAAAAATTTTCCAAATCTATTTTTTAATATAATTTTTATCTAGATTTTTTGATTAATTTCAAATTTTCGTAATTAATTTTTTATAAGATGATAATAAAAATATATAATATAATAAATTATTAGGATATTTTCATTGGATATTTATATTGAATATTTATTATCAATAGTATCGAATTTATATTAATTTATTACTTCATTATTGCTTTCATATATAGTTTGGAATATTAAACGCATTAAATTGAAAGCAGCTTTTATAATTATTATGGTGAAACAATGAAACATTGGATTGAAAGAATCGCTGAGGAATTAAATGAAATGGATGTAGAAAAACATGTCATAGCAAGTGGTACATCTATATCAGGTTCTATACATATTGGAAATTCTTGTGACGTGTTCATTGCAAATGCTATTGGAAAAGCATTGCGTGAATTGGGAAATGATGCTGAAACCATCTGGATTGCAGATGACCACGATCCACTTAGAAAAGTTCCTTTCCCACTTCCTGAATCTTATGATCAATACCTTGGTATGCCATACTCTATGATTCCATGTCCTGAAGGATGTTGTAAAAACTTTGTAGAACACTTTGAAAAACCTTTATTCAAAGTTCTTGATGCTTATGGTATTGAAATTACCCCTAAATCTGGTTTTGAGATGTATAAGGATGGATCTTATCTTGAATCAATCAGAATCTCCCTTGAAAAGCACAATGAAATCAAAGCCATTTTTGACCAATACAGAAGAGAGCCACTCGCAGACCACTGGTTACCTTACAACCCAATCTGTGAAAAATGTGGAAGAGTAAACACCACTGAAGCATATGACTTCGATGGAGACATTGTAAAATACAGATGTGAATGCGGTCACGATGGTGAAATGGACATTAAATCAGGTAACGGTAAACTTACTTGGAGAGTTGAATGGGCAGCAAGATGGAAAATCTTCGGAACCACTTGTGAACCATTTGGAAAAGACCATGCAGCAGCTGGTGGATCTTACGATGTAAGTAGTGTAATCTCTGAAGAGATCTTTGATTACCCAGCACCATATCCAGTTCCATATGAATGGATTACATTAGATGGTGAAGCAATGAGTAAATCTCATGGTGTTTTCTTCACTCCAGAACAATGGTTGGAAATCGGACCTGCAGAAAGTCTTAACTATTACTTATTCAGAAGCAAACCAATGAAATCCAAAGATTTCTCTCCAAAAATGCCATGGTTAGACTTTATGGACACCTTTGATAAAGTTGAAAGGGTATTCTACGGAGAGGAAGAAGCTCCATCTGAAAAAGAAGGAAGAAAATTCAAAAGCATCTATAAAAATGCTCAAATCAAGGCAGATGCTCCATTGCCATTCAGACCTCCTTTCAGATTCTTGGTTAATGCTTATCAAATTGTTGGAGAAAAAGACCTTGAAAAGATCTTTGGCATTTTGAAAAAGAATTCACAATTGACTAAAAGCTTTAAGGATAAGGACTTCTGTGACTTAACCGAACTTGAATTGGCTCAATATGATGAAAGAGTGGATAATGTAGTTGCTTGGTTAGACAAATATGCTCCTAAATTCGTCAAGTTCCAAGTTCAATATGATTCCATTCCAAAATTGCCTCTTCCAGATGATCAAATTGCATTCTTGAAAGACCTTGCAGATTTAATGGAAGAAAAAGAGTTCTCATCTGCTGAAGAATTGCATGATGCTATGTATGAAGTTTTAGAAAGCCATGGATTAAAACCACAAAAGGCTTTCCAAGCTATTTACAAAATGATTCTTGGTCAAAAACAAGGACCAAGAGCAGCTTCATTCTTACTCTCTTTAGATAAGGACTTTGTAGTTAAAAGGTTAAGACAAGAAGCTTAACCCAGCTTTTTTGACCTTCGGTCAAAAACCTGGACCAAAATTTTTATTAATAGTTGGGAGTTATCTACTTTTAACTATTTTTCTTATTTTTTTATTTTCTATTTTTGTAAATTTTTCCATTTTTTTTCAAAATAATCCCACAATTATTTGTTTGATTATATTCAAACTTTGTTTTTAAAAATAGAATTTTTTCTAAAAAAATAATTACTTAAAAAATAATTACTATAAAAAATTATTATTCTAAAAATAGCATAGTGTATAAAATTTGTAAAAAAAAGAAAAAGTGATTAATTAATAAAAATTAATTAATCTAATTATAATTATCTGCCTCTGATTTTGCTAAAGAATCCTTTGTTGTCTTGCTCTTTAAGCTGTTCAGATAATTGTTGGTTTTTGTTTTTAAGAGAGTTAATAGTTTTGTCTTTTGCATTCATTGCAGTGCTTAACTTATTGTAATCTCTCTGTTTGTTATCTAATTTTTCGTTGAGGTCTTTAATTTCCGCTTCTAACTTAGCGATTGTTCCTCCAATTCCTGCATTTTCCGCTTCAAATTCTGCTTCTCTAGCTTTCATTTTAGCATTGATTTCAGCAGTTTCAGCTTTGAGTTTAGGAATTAGATTCTCTTTCAAGTCAGCAATTTCAGAGTTTTTGTCTTTTAATTGGTTTTGTTTTCTTACGATTTCCTTTTCCTTATTGTCAATAACTCTGTCTTTCGCTTCCAATTCTTTGTTCAATTTATTGACCTTATTGTTTAGTTTGTCAACTATTGATTTTTCCTCATCAGACAAGTCTTCTGTAGCTGCAATTTCTGCTTCTTTCTCATTAGCTTTTGCCTCAAGTTCAACAACTAGCTTTTCAATTTCTTCCAATCTGACTTTAGCTAATTGAAGACCTGCGCCTTTTTTAGCAACGCTTTCACTTAAATCCGCATTTATTTCCAATTGATCAAAATATTTTTTTGTACTTGCTTCCAATGCTTCAGTAAGTTCCTTTTTAACTATCTTTAGTTCCTTGTTCTGCTTTTTCAATTCAGGAATGACCTCATTTGTTAAATGATTCAATTCGCTTGCCTGATTTTTAAGTTTGTCATCTTTTTTAGCTAATCTTTCTTTTAAAGTTTCAATTTCTTCTTCGGAAATAAAAACCACCATCCGCTATCAATTATCCAATATATTACCTAATACATCAGACAATCGATTATTTTTCATTATTTGTTTACATTTCAATTTAACCATTGCGTTTTTTAAACAGCTAAACTAATTTTTATCTAGATTAAATTTAAGAAAATTCAATAAATTTATCTATATAATTATTATATTGTAATTTTCCATTAATAAATTTTTTTTATTAAACAATTTCTCAAAATGTTTTAAAATAGTTAAATACATTTCAGAATCAAAAAAATTTTTAATTAAAATATTAGTTTTCAAATGCTATCGCAAGTTAAAATTATTATAAAAATAAAATATTCATTACTAAAATGTTGATGATTTTTTTGTTTCGATTCTATCGAAAAATTTTACATAACATATGTTAATAAAAATCATTAAATATTGGGAAGTCTAAAATAATATTGTACTAATTTTAGAAAAAAATTTTTCAATTCAATAATATTTTTTGATTGAATTTTTTCTAAATTTAAATCAGTAAATATTATTTAATTCATTAATAAGATTATAATTAGCATTATTTTTTTAAAAATAATCATATTTAATCTTATTTTATCTAAAAAAGGTCATTGATTAAGTTTTTAATGCTTTTTTTCAATGATTTTTTATTAACAGTTAAAACGGTTTAAACAGTTAAAAACAAGAGCGAAAAGGGTTGTATTTATTTGAGTGTAAAAAAAGATTTATTAGCGGTGGGACATACTGCATTGGATTATATCATCACAGTTGATGAGTTTCCCGAGGCCAATCATTCTGCACCTATGAAAACAATGAAAAACTTGAATGGCGGTGCTGCAGCTAATGGCGCTATGATTGGTGCAACTTTGGGAATGAAAACCGGTTTGATCTCTGCTGTAGGATGTGAATTCATTGATTCCCCTTATCACAAGAATATGCAAAAATTAGGTGTTGACACTGAAGCATTAATCATCTCAGAAGAGGAAAGCACTCCGACAGCATTTGTCATGACAAACAATAATCAGGACCAGATCAGTTACTTCTACATGGGTGCGGGCAAAGAGTTCCATGACAGTGATGTTCCAAGGGAAAAGATAAGGCAGTTCAAGGCAGTTCATTTGGCAACAGGTGACCCTCACTTCAATTGCAAGGCAGGAATTGTTGCTAAGGAAGAGGAAAGACTGGTTTCCTTTGATCCAGGTCAAGACCTTGGATTGTACAGTCCTAAAAAATTAAAGGAAGTTATCTCCAATGTAAATATTCTATTTGGAAACCATCATGAAATCAAAAGAATTCAAGAGTCCTTAAATGTAGACATTAATGGATTGATGGATTTTGGTCCAGAGATTGTCTTGAAGACTTGCGGTTCAGAAGGAAGCATTATCTACAGTAAGGATGAGGGCAAAATAGAAGTCAAATCTATTTACAGGCCAGCTGTAGATCCTACTGGTGCAGGAGACTCATATAAGGCAGGATTTGTTTCCAGGCTTATTTATGGTGCTTCATTAGAGGAAGCTGCGAAATTCGCTTCATCTGTTTCATCATTTGTTGTTGAAAAGCAAGGATGCCAAACAAATATGCCTACTTTTGATGAAGCATACAATAGAATGGTTGAATTTTATAAATAATCTATCATTCTTTTTACTTTTTTTATCTTTCTTTTTTTATTATATTAAATTCTATTTTTTATTTTTTCAATTTTTTCATATATCTTCGATCTTTAATTTCATTTATTTTCTTTCGCATATCTTTTTTTAATTTTTTAATTTTCATAACCTATTTTTAAAATCACTTAAAATTTAATAAAATACATTTGATATATATCAAAGGTATTTGATAAAAAAGGCTTATAAATGCTTTATTTTGCGAATAAAGACCATATAAAATAGATATCTTTATATTAGATAAAATAATTAAATAAAATTATAAAATCAACTCAAATAGAATTAAATTAAACTTTATTTTAGTAAAATATATTTGAATTTAAATTTAGCGATTCCTCAACATGATTCAAAGAAAATAAAGGATTCTCATAAATATTGATTTTATAATAATCTAGCATTATCAAAATAAAATTGGAGATAAATAATGACACAAATAAGTGATGCAAAAAAAGGAATATTAACAGAAGAAATGAAACATGTCGCTAAAATTGAAGGAGTTAGCGAAGATTTTATATTAAGGTCTGTTGCAAACGGTACTATTGTAATCCCATCTAATGTAAACAGGGATATTGAAGCATCAGGTATTGGTGCAGGACTTAGAACAAAAGTCAACGCAACTGTTGGAACTTCAACAGATATCGTTAATTTTGATGAAGAAGTATTAAAAGCACAAATTGCAATCGATAATGGTGCAGACTGTTTAATGGAATTAAGTATTGGTGGAGATTTAGATGTAATTAGAAATAGAGTTTTAGACATGTCTCCATTGCCAGTTGGTTCCGTACCTGTATATCAAGCAGCTATCGAAAGTATTAGAAGAGACGGTTCAGTAATTTACATGACTGAAGATGACTTATTCAACACCATCGAAAAACAGGCCAAAGATGGTATTGACTTTATGGCAATCCACAGTAGTATCAACATTGAAACCTTGACCAGACTCAAAAGGCAAGGCCGTGTAACAGGACTTGTATCCCGTGGAGGATCATTCATGTCCGGTTGGATTGTAGAAAATGAAAAGGAAAATCCATTATACTCTAACTTTGATTATGTATTGGAAATTGCAAAGGAACATGATGTGGTTCTTTCCCTTGCAAATGGTATGAGAGCAGGTTCCATCGCTGATTCAACCGATAGGGCTCAAATTCAAGAATTGATTATTTTAGGAGAATTGATTGACAGATCCCGTGATGCTGGTGTACAATGTATGATTGAAGGTCCAGGTCACATTCCTATCAATGAAATCCCAACCAATGTAATGATTCAAAAGAAAATGTGTTCCAATGCTCCTTTCTATATGTTAGGACCTATTGTGTGTGATGTGGCACCTGGTTATGACCACATCGTTTCAGCTATTGGAGCAGCATCTTCTGCAAAAGCTGGAGCAGACTTCATCTGTTATGTAACTCCTGCAGAACACTTGGCTTTACCATCTCCTGAAGATGTGAAAGAAGGTGTAATTGCAACTAGAATCGGTGCATATGCAGGTGACTTGGCAAGCGGTCAAATCGATGGTTCTCAAGACTTGGCTATGGCTGAAGCAAGAAAAAGATTAGATTGGGAAGCTCAATACGAATGTGCAATGTTCCCAGAAGCTGCACGTGCAAAAAGAGATGAAAGGCCTCCTGAAGAAGAGGATACCTGTACAATGTGCGGTAACTATTGTGCTGTAAAAATAGTAAATCAATGGTTAGACCAATCTGATTCTGATTTAATAAAATAAGTTGGTATTAAGTTTCATCTAATGAAACTTATTTCTTTTTTTATTTAGCTTTTTATTCTATTTTCTATATTTTTTCTATTATTTTTATTTAATAGTTATCTAGTTTTCCAAGGTTTCATAGGTATAAATCCTTGTTCTCCTATTTTTATTTGCCCATCAAAAAGTAAATATTCAATCAAATTATAAATGTCATCTTTTGTATCATTTATTTGAACCAAACTTATTACGTGGCGGGTTTCATTTTTTAGGATTTCATTTCCGTTGAAATAGCTTGCGTTTAAGAAAGTATAGTATTCATCAGAGTTTCTAACAATCTTGAATGCATCAAATTGTGATTTCACTTCTCTATCTATTGTAAAATTAATGTTTTCCTGTCTTAATGTGTTCCATGCCAACCTTTGAGCACTTCCTTTAACTCCAATAAATTTCAATCCTTCCAAATCTTCTATCTTTTCAATTGTTTTTCCATGATTCGGGGAAATCAAGACCAAATGGTCATAAGCGATAGCTGTAAAGTTCAAGTCATTTTCAAAAGCGAGTAAAGGGTCGTCTAATGCTAAAATGTCAACCAAATCCTGTTTAGCAAGTTCATATGCGCTTTCGTCATCACTGCTGTAAATCAATGTCTTAAACGGCAAGTCATAGCTGATTGCCTGGAGAAGTCCTGTAATGATGTGCCCTCCAGCGATAATGATCTCTTCCCTATCTTCCAATCGGTTTTTGTATTTGTAGTAAAGGTCCAAGAGTTCATATCCCTTTTCGCTTAATTCAGAACCGGAACCTACGGTAATGACCAGTTTCTCACCAAGCTTGTCTTCCGCATTTTTGATTCTTCTGTTAAGCACGGAGTGAGACACTTTCAATTCCTTTGCAGTCTTTCTTTGGGAATATGTTTTTGACAATGATTCCAATGTTTCAAAGAACTTGTAATTAAAGGATATTCCATCTATTTCAATTCCAATCTCAGGCTTAATGACATTATTTTCATTATTGATCACATCATCCTGATTTTGTTTTTCGCGATTTGGCATTGAATCCCTCTAAACCCCATTTTTGTTTTGAAAATATATATTTTCTTTTATTGAAAATATTAAAAAAACTTTTTGTTTTTGTCACTGATTAATTTTAAATATCTTAATGAATATAATATTATTATCTAATTTCAAATTATTTATTAGAAATTTTTGTTTTTTTAATTTAGTTTTCATATGCGTTTCAAGTTAATTTAATAATTATTGAAATTATGTATAAGTTTAGGTAGAGATTTAAATGGAGTTTATGTTATCAGCAATTGAGGCAATTTTAGACAATATTCGTGATGCAGAAGAGTATTTAGTTGAAGAGGATATAGAAAATTTTATTGAAATTATTACAACTGCAGACAACATCTTTGTAACTGGTGCAGGTAGATCCGGGCTTGCAGCTAAAGCATTTGCAATGAGATTGATGCACTTAGGCTTAAGTTCCTATGTTGTAGGTGAAACCATTTCTCCAGCTATCAATGCAGGAGATTGCATTTTAGCTATTTCCGGTTCTGGAGAGACCAATACCATTGTAACCGCTGCTAAGATTTCTAAAAAAAGAGGTGCAAAAGTATTGGCATTGACCTCTTATCCAGAAAGCAGTTTAGGCCAATTGGCAGATGGAATCATTCATGTAAAAGGTAGAACAAAAGTTGAAGTGGATGATGAAAACTATCTTAAAAGGCAAATTAAAGGAAATTATACTTCATTGACTCCTCTTGGAACTGCTTTCGAATTGACTTCATTGGTTTTCCTTGATGGTTTAGTTTCTGAATTGATGGAAGCTATGGGAAAAACCGAAGAGGACTTGAAAAATAGGCACACTGTTTTAGAATAAGCCTATTTTTTTCATTTTTTTCTTTTTTTAATTTTTCATTTCCAATAGATTGGATTTCATTTTTTTATTTTTCATTTTTTTCTAATTTTCTATGATTTTTATAAAGGGTGTTAATATGGTAAGTGTAGAAGACTATGAGGAACAATTGGCTAAAGCAGGGGAATTTCACGGAGAAATCTGCGGAGGAATAGCCATTGGAACTAAGCTTGCAATGTATGGTATGGAATTGATGGGCTTTGAATTGAACAAGCGTCATAAGAACCTGATTGTATTTTTAGAAATTGATAGATGTATGGCGGATGCAGTTCAATCCGTCACCAAATGCACTATGGGGAAAAGGTCCCTAAAGCAAATGTATTACGGCAAGTTTGCTGTAACTTTCTATAATATGGATACTGGTGAAACAATTAGGGTTTCCGATGCAGATGCCAACAAGCAAGAAAAAATAAAAGAAACCAAAGATGAAATGATTGAAAGGTTTAAAAGAACACCTGCCGAGGAATTATTTAAAGTTGAAAAAGTCCATGTTGAATTGAATCCTTCCCAAATGCCAGGTAAGCCACATACCAGTGTATTCTGTTCAGTTTGTGGTGAAAAGATTACTGATGGTCGTCACTTGAATCGTGGTGGAAAGCCAGTATGCATACCATGTGCAGAAGGATCATATTATGAAGTCATTGATGATTAATAAAATTTTAAAATTTATAATTATTTTTTTAATATTTTTCTTTATATTTTTTCCTTAATTTTCCTTAATTTTTCACTGTATTCTTTCTTAATTTTTTCTTTATATTTTTCTAAATATCCTTGTTAATGATTTATTACTATTTTTTAGGTTATCTCATCATAATTTTTCATAATTTATCATGATTTATCACGATTTTAGGTATAAGATTTCATCCAACAAAAATTATTTTTTTAAAATTTTTTCTATCGTTTTATAAATAACTTTCATGTTGAGGTATTTTCCTTTATTTTAGCCAAATAAAGAATTTAATCCGGTTAACTGTTTGTATTTATTCAAATGATTCTAAGGTTTTTTAATACGTTATTCCCATTGATATGTTTTTTATGTTCGTAAGGTATTTGCTTATTTATGTTATTTTATTGATATGAAATTTAATTATATTCCTAAAATAACCGTTTTTATGATTTTTTAACATTTTTAAGTGTTTTTATTAAGGTATTTTAATTTATCATGATTTATCAATATGAATATATTTTTAGATAGTATTGATTTATTAATTTTTCATTTAAGGAAACTATTTTTTTATTATTTATTTTACCATGCTTTTTAAATAAATATGAACAAATTGAATATTTTTTAATTTTTTGATATTTTTATATCGATATGAAACAAATTTCTTTTTGTAAAAATGAACATTCTCACTATATAAATGTTTTGTTTTCATTTTAATAGCAAAGTCTTTTTATATGAATGATAAATAATTATAATTAATGCTCTCTTTATGTAAGGTTTGACATAAACCTCGAGAGTATTGATTATTATATGGGATAATTTAAAAAAGAGGTTGAGATATATGAGTTTTAAAAGTCCTGCAGATACTGCAAAAGCAATTGCATCTGCAGCTACCGCAAAAGGTGAAATGCCTATATTAAAACTTGCTGTTTTAGGTTTCTTAGCAGGTGCTTACATTGCATTCGGTGGATTACTTGCAGAAGTAGCAAACACTGGTGCAGTAGCTGGTGGCGTACCAATAGGTATTTCTAAATTGATCTTCGGGGGCGTGTTCCCTGTAGGTTTAATTATGGTTGTTATCTGTGGATCTGAGTTATTCACTGGTGACGTAATGTTTATGACTATGGGTCTTTTAGATGGTAAAACTGATATTATGGGATTACTCAAAAACTGGGTTGGATCTTGGGTATTCAACTTAGTCGGTGGTCTCTTTGTTGCTTACGTACTTGCTTACGCAACTGGTATTATGGTACCTGAAGCATTCGCTGGCGGTGCAATTACCATTGCTAACACCAAAGCTTTAGGTGGAGCTACCTTCATGGCAGCTGGAAAATCAACTGCTTCTTTAACTTGGGTACAATGTTTCCTTAGAGGTATTGGTTGTAACTGGTTAGTATGTTTAGCAGTATACTTAGCTAACGCAGCTGATGATGTAGTAGGTAAATTCTTCGGTATTTGGTTCCCAATCATGGCGTTTGTATGTATTGGATTTGAGCACAGTGTCGCAAACATGTTCTTCATCCCATTAGGTATCTTCTTAGGTGCTGAAGTAACCTGGGCACAATTCTTCATTAACAACTTAATACCTGTAACCTTAGGTAACATCGTTGGTGCTGCAGTATTTGTAGCATGTGCATACTGGTTCGTATACTTACGTGACTAAATGTACAAAATCAGTTTGGATCTAATATTCTATTAGTCAAACACAAAGGATTTTTATAAATCCCTAAATTTGTATTTACTTATTGAAATATTTGAGCGAAACCTATTTAATTCAAATATCAATAAGTATTTACATAATTTATTAAAGTTTTTAGAAATTTTTTTAAAAATTTCATTTGAATGAAAATCATACTTATAGGAATTTTAAATTCCAAATACTCTTTTAGAGACATAAAATGTTTCTAAATCACGTTTAGATCTTTTTTTAAAGTTCTAAATTTCACATTTCATGATAATATAATATTATATTATTTATGTACTTCGAATATTATTGTCAATTCTTTTATTGGATTATAACAATAGACACAATTCACAATACTCGACACAATTCACAATAATCCTAAAAGATTTTAATAAATTATTATATTGTTTAAAATAAGACACAATTCACAATACTCGACACAATTCACAATATCTAGAAGTTTTAATAAATATATAATTATTTAAAATTTCAGTTGTTAGTCAATAATTGAATTTGCCAATATGTAAACAAAACAAAAATAAAACCTTGATTTTATTATGGAGATTATAAAATGGTTGAGATAAAATATGTACCATCTATTTGTCCTTACTGTGGTACCGGTTGTGGTATTAACTTTGTAGTCAAAGATGGAAAAATCATTGGTGTCGAACCATGGAAAAGACACCCTGTTAATGAAGGAAAAGTATGTCCAAAAGGTAACTTTGGATGGCAATTCATTAACCACCCAGACAGATTAACTACTCCGTTAATCAAAGAAAATGGTGAATTCAGAGAAGCTTCCTGGGATGAAGCTTTAGACTTAGTAGCTAGCACCCTTAAAAAATATGCTGACACTGACCCTAACAAATTAGGTTTCTATGCATGTGCTAGATCTCCTAACGAAAACATTTACATAACCCAAAAATTAGCAAGAGCTGGATGTGGTACTCAAAACGTAGACCACTGTGCACGTATCTGTCACGGTCCTACTGTAGCTGGTCTTGCAACCACCTTCGGTTCCGGTGCATCCACCAACGGTTATGACAGTATTGAAGAAGCTGATTTCATCTTCTGTATTGGTTCTAACAACATGGAAGCACACCCATTATTCGGTCGTAAAATTATCAGAGCTATTAAAAACGGTGCAAAATTAGTAGTAGCAGACCCAAGATTCACCCCTACTGCAAAATTAGCACACGAATACATGCAATTCAAAACCGGTACTGACGTAGCTTTAATGAACGGTATGATTAAAATCATCATTGAAAACGGTTTACAAGATGATGAGTTCATTAAGAACAGAACCAAAGGTTACGAAGAAATGAAAGAAGTTGCAATGAAATACGACCTTGACAAAGTAGCAGAAATTACTGAAGCTGACCCTGAACAAATTGAACGTGTAGCTATCGAATATGCACAAGCTGAAAACGCAGCTATTGTATACTCCTTAGGTATTACCGAACACTCTCACGGTGCAGACAACGTAATGTCCACTGCTAACTTAGCAATGTTAACCGGTAACTTAGGTAAAATCGGTGGAGGAGTAAACCCATTAAGAGGACAAAACAACGTACAAGGTGCTTGTGATATGGGTGCATTACCTTCTGACTATGTAGGTTACCAAAAAGTTGCAAACCCTGAAATTACCAAAAAATTCTCAGAAGCTTACCAAATCGACTTACCAACCACTCCTGGTTTAACCTTAGTTGAAATGATGAACGCTGCTCACGCTGGTGACTTAAAAGTATTATACATCCACGGGGAAGACCCTGTACTCTCCGATGCAGATATTAAACACACCAAAGAAGCAATTGCAAACTTAGAAATGTTAATCGTTCAAGAATTGTTCATGACCGATACCGCTGCTGAAGCAGATGTTGTATTACCTGCAGCAGGTTGGGGTGAACAAGAAGGTACCTTCACTTCCGGTGAAAGAAGAGTTCAATGGTTACGTAAAGCTCAAGAGCCACCTGAAGGCACTATGCTTGACTGGAAGATCATGGAAGAAATTGCTGTTAGAATGGGCAGACCAAGAGAATTATTCCACTACGAAAACGCTGCTGAAATTTGGGAAGAAATCAGAGAACTCGCTCCTTCCTACTACGGTATTACTCACGAAAGATTACTCAAACCTGAAGGTGTCCACTGGCCATGTCTTGACCCAGAAGATCCTTGTGAACCTTTAATGCACAAAGACAAATTCGCTCACCCAGACGGTTTAGGTGTATTCCAAGCATTAGAACACAGAGGTCCTGTCGAAGTTGTTGATGATGAATACCCATTACTCTTAACTACTACCCGTATCTTGTTCCACTATCACGCTGCTATGACCAGAAGATGTGAAACCTTAGATAAAGAAGTACCTACTGGATTCATCGAAATCAACACCGAAGATGCAGCAGAAAGAGGAATTCTTAACAATGAAATAGTAAAAGCATACTCTAGAAGAGGAGAAATTGAAATTCCTGCTCGTGTAACTGACGACATTAAGAAAGGTATTGTAAACATTCCTATGCACTTTACCGAATGTGCAGCTAACATGTTAACCAACTCCGATTCTTTCGACCCTAAATGTAAAATGGTTGAATTAAAAGCTTGTGCTATTCAAGTAGAAAAATTATAAGGTGAATAAGGAGTAGATAATATGGCTGTAAATGTAAATGATATGTTTTATGCATACTCTGGTAATGAAGCAATTAAAGAAAAAGGAGAATACGGTGGAGTCGTAACTACTATCATGAAATACTTACTCGAAGAAGGTATTGTTGATGCAGTAGTTGCTGTAGAAGAAGCAGCTGACTTATACGATGCTAAACCTATTCTCATCACTGACCCTGAAGATGTAATCAAATCTGCAGGATCCCTTCACTGTGGTACCTTAAACTTAGCAAAATTCGTATCCAAATACTTAGACGGTGCAAGAGATATGAAAATTGCAGTTACCACAAAACCATGTGACGCAATGACCTTAAAAGAGTTAATGAGAAAAAGAAAAGTTATCGAAGAAAACGTAATCATGATTGGTGTAAACTGTGGAGGAACCATGCCACCTGTACCAACCATGAAAATGATTAGAGACGTTTACGAATTAGACCCTGCTGACGTCATCAAAGAAGAAATTTCCAAAGGAAAACTCATTATGGAAACCGCTGATGGTGAAAAAGCAATTTCCATCGATGAACTCGAAGAAGACGGAATGGGTAGAAGAGAAAACTGTCAAAGATGTACCATGAACATCCCTACCAACGCTGATTTAGCTTTAGGTAACTGGGGAGTTATCGGTGACTTAGCTGGAAAAGCAACCTTCGTAGAAGTATGCTCCGAAAAAGGTGCAGACATCTTAGGAAAAGTAATTGATGCTGGATTAATTGAAACCCAAGCACCAATCGAAAAAGGTGTAACAATCCGTTCTAACATCGACAACATCATGGTAAAACAAGCAATGGCACAAAGAGAAAAAGACTTTGCTGGAACCTCTGGTGACATCTTAGAAGTATTCGCAGAATACAAAGAAGAATTCTCAAGATGTATGAAATGTTACGGTTGCCGTGAAGCATGTCCTCTCTGTTTCTGTGATGACTGCTGTCTCGAAGCTGAAGGTCCTGAATGGGTACCTGGTGGATACACCCCTGCAGCTCCATTCTTCCACTTAACTCGTATGGTACACATGGTAGATGCATGTACTAACTGTGGTCAATGTTCTGAAGTATGTCCTTGTGAAATTCCAGTATCCAAAGTATGGGCTACTGTAAACCAAAAAGTCAGAGACATCTTCGGTTACTACAGTGGTGTAGACAACGAAGAACCATTACCATTCACTGAATTTGGTCCTAAATCCTACAGACAATACTAGGATTGAAGATTTAAATCAAAATGGTGAAACACGATAGAATAAATTAGTTGTTGTAAAACTTTGTAATGGGCTTTTGCTTATTATATTCGTTTTACAATTTTCTATTTTTATTCTCCTTTTTAATTAAATAATTTTTAAAATAGTCACCTCTTATTCACTCATTTCTAATGAAAACTATTTTTTAAATTATTTTTTTAAAAATAGCTATTGATTTATTTTTAAATTTAATTTATTTAGTGAAATTTTACTGTCTATTTTTTCTGATGAGTTTTGATTAATAGATAATCTAATCTATGATTGGGGACAAAAGTTTATTTAGATAAATTAAATTTAACAATAGGTTATAAATTTTATTTAATCAATCAAAGTTTTTTAAAAATTTTTTATAATTTGGTGTAAAAATGAGAATTATTTCAATTGTAGGTTTAAAGAACACTGGCAAAACATCCCTTACAAGTAAAATCATCAAGGAATTAAGCAATAGGGACTTTAAGGTAGCAAGCATCAAGCATTCTCATCACCAGATGGAAATGGATCATGAGGGAACCGACACCTATAAGCAAATGGAGGCAGGTTCCGATTTTGTTGTAGGGATTGGTGGAAGAACTTACTTCAATATTAATGAAAGACTTGATCTAGAACGTATTTTATTCTTAATAAAACTTATGGAAAATCCTGATTTTGTGGTTATAGAAGGATTTAAAGCTTATCCTTATGCTAAGATAGCAACCTGTGAAGAAGTCAAGGATGAATATACAATCAAAGTGGTGAATCCATTTGAAATCACAGATGATGAGCTATTGGAATTGGTCGACCTTGTTGAAGAAAGATCCTATGACATTTTGGAAACATTATTTGTTAATGAATGCGGATATAATGATGCAAGTCTTATAGGCCAGGCCTTTGCACAAGGAAAGCTAGATTACAATCCTGAAACTCAAGCTGAAGTCAATTTAGCTATTGATGGAGTGAATATTGGATTGAATAGATTTGTCAGCGATTATCTCAAGCAAACCATATTGGGAGTATTGACCCCACTTAAGATTAAGGAATATGGTGTAGAAAACTTTGATGATATTGACATAACAATTAAAAATAAAAAAGAATAATATAATAATATTTAAAAATATTTAATAATAGTTTAATATATTTAATAATAGTTTAATATATTTAAATAATTAAAATAATTAAAATAATTAAAATAATTAAATAATTTAAATACATTGGCATTATAATTTTTTAGGTGATTATGTGAGCGATAATAAAGATTTTGAAAACAAAGTTAGTTTAGTAATCAATGGAAATGATATTGAATTAAACAAATTCACAGATGATATCATAAAAGAAACTATTCTCGGATTATTGAAAGCTATTAAAACTTCTGAATATGGTGTAGATGAAGTAAAGAATGTTGAAATTTCCATTGATAATGAATAATCTTAAGATTATTTTTTTAAAATTGTTCATATTAATATAATTATTTTTTTGGAATGAATTTTATTTTGGGGTTTATGGATGAAGGATAAAGTAAGAGACGATTATGAAAGACCAATTATTTCACTTAGGATTTCAATCACTAATCGTTGCAATGTAGATTGCATATACTGTCACCATGATGGGATGTTGGAATCCTCTTCAGAAATGACTCCTGATGAAATTTATGAAATCTGCAGAATTGCAAAGAAATTAGGTGTTGAGAAAATACGTTTGTCTGGAGGCGAACCTTTAGTCAGGCCAGACATTGTTGAAATTGTTGAAAAAATTAATTCACTTGATTTCAAGGATATTTCAATCACTACCAATGGTATATTTTTAGAGAAATTTGCACAAGATCTAGTCGATGCAGGATTAGACAGAGTTAATGTCAGTTTAGACACACTTGATGAAGAAACCTATCAAATGATTGTAGGGAAAAACGTTTTACAAAGAGTTAAGGATGGAATTGTCAAATCTTGTGAAGTTGGTATGTATCCAGTTAAGATAAACATGGTAGTTATGAATAATATCAACAATGATGAGATTATGGACATGTTCGAATTCACTAAAGAGCATGGTGTAATACTTCAACTAATTGAGATCATTGAGTCTGAAAGCTGTGATGACAATGACTTCAACTCCAAGTACCATTACCCACTTGGAGAATTTGAAAAGTACCTTGCTGAAATTGCAGATGAGATTAAGATAAGGGAATTTATGCAGGACCGTAAGAAATATTTCATTGATGGCGGTGAGATTGAAGTTGTCCACCCTGTTGACAATACCAATTTCTGCAAGAATTGTACCAGACTCAGAATAACTCCTGAAGGAAAGATCAAACCTTGTCTTCTCAGAAATGATAATCTTGTAGACTTGATTGAGTTCATTAGAGAAGGAGTATCTGATGATGAACTTGTAGACATTTTCCTTAAGGGAATCCATAATAGGGAACCTTTCTATAAGGAAGAATAGATAATAAATTTTCTAATATTTCCTATTTTTTACTATTTTTTTTATAGATTATTTTTATACTCTTTTTAATATTTTTTATATTTTTTTAATAAATTTTTAATAAATTTTTTATAAATCTTTTATAAATTTCTCATCAATTTTTATCTTAATTTTCATTAATTTTTTAATCTATTTTTTAGTGAATTTTTCCCATTTTTTCATTAGCTTTTTTATTCAAAAATCACTATGTGTACTTACTACACCTACTTTATGTGTATTTACTACACATTTTTTTGTTTGGCCTAAAAATTTTAAAAATTTTCAAAAATTCGATGTAAATTCGCTTACATATTGGAGATGTAATTTAGCTATTTTTGATTAAATTTTAACTATTTTTATTTTAATAAAATTAGTTTAATTTTCATAATTAGATTAAAAAATAGTTTATTTAGTATAAAAATTATTATTTAATTAAATATTACCTATCAAGTTATTATTTATTCTTATTTTTCGAAAATAATTAATATAATTAATAATTAATATTTTTACAAATGTGTAACTAATACACAGCCATATATAAATCTTTATACTTAAGTCTAAGTATGTGCCTTTTATAAGTATATATAATATATATTATAATGTACACATGGTGAATTTATGCCAAAACATATAGTATCTGGACTAAAATATTTAGAAAGTGTTGAGTTGAGAAAAAGAGGCTTGTCCCAAAAGGAGATTTCATCTCAAATCGGTGTAGACAGATCAACTATTTCTCACTACTTAAATGGTAGAAACATATCAATGGATTCTATCGAACTTGCTAAAACTATTTTAGAGTTAAGTCCTAAGGATTTTATATTAATAGCAAAAGTTTTATTTGGAGATTATAAAGAAATTCGTCAAATCGTGACTATTTTTAATATGAATCATTATGACCCACAGATTAACGATGGATGTATTGGTTGTGGATTGTGTGTAGATTTGTGTGAGATGAAGGCTATTAACTTAGATTCATTGAAAGCAAAGATAAACCCCCGTTATTGTTGTGGCTGTCTTATGTGTGTTGAGAACTGCCCAACAAAATCAATTGAAATTTTGGAGGTAAAAAATGGTTAACGTTAAAGAAATTGAAGGCAAAGACTTCAATATAAAAAGATCAGCAGAAGAAGACAGAATTTTGTCCTTTAAAGATCACGTTTGTATTGGTTGCGGCCTTTGTGAAGCAACTTGTCCTGTAGAAGCTATTTGTCTTGATGAAGTAGCTCCTATTGAACGTAAATACACCGAAACCTATTTCAGTGGTCATGAAAAGATTGCTCAAAACTATGCTCTTTTCAAAAACGACAATGAAGTCAAAGCAAAATTATGCATTGATGAAAACAAATGTGTTCTCTGTGGTATGTGTAGTGGAGTATGTCCAGCAGGCGCATTAGACCTTACTATTGGTGGCGTCTCTATTAAAGAAAATGAAGCTTATCCAACTCTCATCGCTTCAGCTGAAATCGATGAAGACAAATGTTTATTCTGTAAAAAATGTGAAGCAGCTTGTCCTAGAGCTTCCATCACTATTGACAGAACCTTACCTAACAGAGCTGACTTAGTAACTGGTGAAATCGAAGTATGTGAAGACGACTGTATTTACTGTGGTGCTTGTGCTGAATTATGTCCTGCAGAAGCTATTGTAGTAGACAAAACCACCGGTGAAGAAAGCATTGTTATTGACAAAGAAAAATGTGTATACTGTCTCGTATGTAAAAAAGCATGTCCTGTTAACGCTATTAAAGCAGTATGTAGATCCTGTTCCTACGGTGAATACGACCTTGACCCTGCTAAAGCAGCTATTACTGGAAATGCAATTATTGACAAAGAAACCTGTATTAAATGTGGATGGTGTGAAGGAGTCTGTCCTGCAGACGCAGCTACTGTAAAACAAGCATTTAAAGGTACTCTCGAAATCGATGAAGAAAAATGTGGTACCTGTGGTGCATGTATTGATGTATGTCCATGTAATGTTTTATCCTTCCCTAAATCATCTGGTCCTGGAGACAGAGGAACTCACTTAGTTAAAGAAGAAGATTACTGTATCCACTGTGGTGCATGTGCTAAAGCATGTCCTAACGGAGCATTAACCGTAACTAGAACTGACATCGATTACACCCCAACTAGTTCTAAATCTTGGATTGCAGCATTCGAAGCTTTAAAAAATTAATTTGATTGGTGATTATTTATGGAACTTAAAGTAGATCAAGATAAATGTTTAGGTTGTGGAGTATGTGTTATCGCATGTCCAGTAAACGCTTCTATCAGTCCAGAAAACGCTGGTGGACATGGTTCCAAAACAACCGAAACTATTATGATGGTTGAAAACGGATTTATTAAATTATTCAGTGTGGACAAATGTGACAAATGTGGTACTTGCCAAATGTTCTGTCCTACTGAAGCTATATGGTTAGAATAGGAGTGATAACATGCATTACGCAAATACTTATTTAGAAAGACCAGTAGTTGGAGATTTAGAAAACGTAGCTCAAGAAGGTACTACCAAAGTACTCAAATGTATGTTAAACACTGGTTCTGACATATATCAAGGAGCTTGTAAGAAAAGAGGTTCTACCTTAAAAGAAGAATATAAAAACGCTTCCGGTACCTGTTACATGGATCCTCGTGACATGGTAAAATTAGGTGTAAAAAACTGGGACACTGTACTTGTAAAAACCGACTACGGTGAAGTTGTTTTAAACGCAGCAAAATCCAGAGATGCTCCTCACGAAGGTACCATTTTTGTATGTAAAGGTCCATGGGCTAACACTATTGTAAGCCACGAAACCTACTGTTGTTCAGACCCTACCTACAAAGGTATCCACGCTACCGTTGAAAAAACTGACAGAAAAGTTTTATTAATGGCAGACTTAATGAGATGGGTATACAAAAAATATGTTGACGAAGAAGATGATGATGTTGTAGAAAACATGGAATCATTAGGTGAAAGACCAGTTTATAACGGACGTAAATGGGAGGAGTTGATTGATCATGACATATGAACCACCTGTAACTGATTACGATCACATTGTAGAAAATTGTACTTGTGCATTTTGTGGATGTAACTGTGACGACTTAGACTTCTTAGTAAAAGACGGTCACGTAGTTGCTGTAAGACACGCATGCAGATTAGGTGCAAGTAAAGTTATGGAAGATATGGACCAAAGATTACTTGTACCAATGGTAAGAAACGAAGAAGGAGTTCTTGAAGAAGTAGACTGGGATACTGCTTTAGACACTGCAGCTGAATATATTGCAAACTCTATTAGACCAGTATTCTACGGTTGGTCTGAAACTTCTACTGAATGTATGAAAGAAGGTGTAGAATTAGGTGAATATATTGGTGCTGTTTTAGATAACCAAGCAACTATCTGTCACGGTCCAAGTTTACAAGCTATGCAAAACGCAGGTTACCCTATCCAAACCTTAGGGGAAGTTAAAAACAGAGCTGACGTTATTGCATACTCTGGTAGTAACGCTATGAACTCTCACCCAAGACACTTAGCAAGATATGCAGCATTCCCTAGAGGATACTTCAGACAAAGAGGTAGATTCGACAGAACCGTTATTACTATGGATCCAAAATTCTCAGACACTGCAAAAATGTCTGACAAATGGATTGGATTTGAACAAAACGGAGACTACGGTTTCTACAACGCTTTAAGAGCTGTATTAAAAGGTAAAAAATTACAATCTGAATCTGTTTCCGGTATTCCAGCTGAAGACATTTATGAATTAGCTGCTGAAATGGAAGCTGCAGAATTCGGTGTTCTCTTCTTCGGTTTAGGTTTAACCCACACCTTAGGTAAACAAAGAAACATTGACATCGCAATTAAATTAGTACAAGACTTAAACACCAACAGTAAATGGGGACTTACTCCTATGAGAGGTCACTTTAACGTAAACGGTTTCAACATCTTTATGGCATATGAAACTGGATTTGCATTTGGTGTAGACTTCTCTAGAGGATATACCAGATATATGTTAGGTGAAACTAACACAATCGATTTACTTGTAAGAAAAGAACCTGATTGTTTCTTAGTAATTGC
>JAEEGK010006733.1_pt1 | contig 27588 bp, 23 predicted proteins | sample 8958771 | NCBI WGS metagenome assembly JAEEGK01 (sample SAMN16246547, study PRJNA631951) | gut metagenome | biome: gut microbiome; feature: rumen; material: SC-attached | host: Bos | place: Iran: Karaj | collected 2018-10 | reverse complement strand
CGCGGTCCACGCCGAGGGCCTCCACGCAGAGGCCGGCCACGACGGAACTGTCCTTGCCGCCGGAAATGCCGATGACGGCGTTGCACCCCGGGCCGTTCTCCTCGAACCAATCCCGGATCCACTGGACGCATGCGTCCTTGGTTTTCTTCACGTCAAACATAGTCTATTTCGCTCGGGTATACACTTGGATGGGGCAGCCGGTGAAGTCGAAGTGCTGGCGGAGCTTGTTCTCCAGGAAGCGCTTGTACGGATCCTTCACCCACTGCGGGAGATTGCAGAAGAATGCGAACTGCGGCGTCCGCGTGGGCAGCTGCGTGACATACTTGATCTTGATGTACTTGCCCTTCCAGGCCGGCGGCGGGTAGTTCTCGATCTCCGGGAGCATCGCGTCGTTCAGCTCGGAGGTGGGGATGCGGCGCGTCATGTTCTCCGCCACGTGGGCGGCGGCGTTCAGCACCTCCAGGATGCGCTGCTTGTTGATGACCGACGTGAACACGATGGGAATGTCGCTGAACGGCGCCAGGCGGGCCTTCAGGGCCTCCGTGTAGTCGCGCATCGTGTTGGACTCCTTCTCGAAGAGGTCCCACTTGTTCACGACGATGACGCAGCCCTTGCGGTTCTTCTGGATGATGTTGAAGATGTTCATGTCCTGCGCCTCCATGCCGAGGGTGGCGTCGATCATCAGGATGCACACGTCGGAATGCTCGATGGTGCGCATCGCCCGGAGGACGGAGTAGAACTCCAGGTCCTCGGTGACCTTCGCCCGCTTGCGCATGCCGGCGGTGTCGACCAGCATGAACTCGTGGCCGAACTTGTTGTAGTAGGTGGAGATGGAATCCCGCGTGGTGCCGGCGACCGGCGTCACGATGTTCCGCTCCTCGCCCAGCAGGGCGTTCGTCAGCGAGGACTTGCCCACGTTCGGGCGCCCCACGATGGCGATGTGCGGAATGTCGGAGTGGTCATCCTCCTCGGGGGCGTCCTTCGGCAGCACGCGGACGATCTCGTCCAGGAGGTCGCCGGTGCCGGAGCCGTTGGCCGCGGAGATGGTCCAGACCTCGCCGAGGCCCAGGCCGTAGAAGTCATAGGCGTCGTACATCTTCTCGCCCGAATCGACCTTGTTCACGCACAGGACGACGGGCTTCTTGGAGCGGCGGAGCAGGTCCGCGATCTCCGCGTCATAGTCGGTGATGCCGGTCTGGGCCTCGCACATGAACAGGACTACGTCGGCCTCCTCCACGGCGATGACCACCTGGCGGCGGATGGCGTCCTCGAAGACGTCGTCCGAATTGGAGGTATAGCCGCCGGTGTCGACCACCGAGAACTCGGTGCCGCACCAGTCGCACTTGCCGTAGTGGCGGTCACGGGTCACGCCGGCCGTTTCGTCCACGATGGCCTGGCGCATGCCCACAAGGCGGTTGAAAAGGGTGGATTTGCCGACATTCGGCCGTCCCACGATTGCTACTAAAGCCATAATCTAAACGGTCAAAAAATCAATTTCTAAATATACTCAAATTTTCGTCAAAAACAGGGCTTTCCACCTTGAAAAAATCCAGGACGGAATGGAAAACGTGGTGCTGGGTCACTTCGGGGAGGTCCTTGAAGACGAGGGAGGAGTCCGAGGTCCAGACGACGAAGGGAATTTCCAGCTGCTCGCGGGGGGCCATCGAGAACGGAACGCCATGCATGTAGAGGTTGTTCTCGCCGAGGGATTCGCCATGGTCGGACACATACAGCACGCAGGCCCTCCGGCCGGTCCCGCGGACGGTTTCAATCACGCTGTGGATGATCCAGTCGGTATAGACGAGGCTGTTGTCATAGGCGTTGTTCAGTTCCTCCGGGCTGACCTTGGACATTTCCACCGTGCTGCTCACGGGGGTGAAGACCTCGAATTCCTTCGGATAGTCCGTGTGGTAAGAAGGTCCATGGTTCGTATAGGTGTGGAGCACGCCGAAGACCTTGTCATTCCCGCTCTCCAGGATCTCCTCCTCCAGGCCGGCCAGCAGGGCGCCGTCATAGCGGGGGTCCGCGCCGGGCAGCCGCTTCCGAAGGTCGCCGATGGTCTCATACTTGCGCACATGGACCGGAGGCTCGCCCCAGTTGCTGGTCCGCCAGAACACGTCGATGCCGGTCCGGTACAGGTAGTTCGGGAGAATCTCATACAGTTCATCGGCGTCCTTGTACTCCAGAATGGCCTTCACGCCGGCCGCGGTATAGGTGGCCGACGCGTTCGCCACATAGACCTTGACGCTGTCCTTCACGGTGTAAGGGTTGGTCTCCTTCCCGTAGCCGTACAGGGAGAAGTGGTCCCTTCTCGCGGATTCGCCGATGATGAGGATGCAGACAGCGGGTTCGTCGTCCGTAAGCGCGGCGTCGGGAAGCGGAATCTCCTGCACATTCTTCCGTTTTTCTCCGGCATAAAAGCGGAACGAATTGACGATATAGGACCACGGCATCAGCAGGCTGCCGAGTTCCGTGGAGTTGCGGTCGATCCAGGGCCAGTTCTTCATGTTCCCGAACACAAGCACGAGAAGCGCCGCCACACAGGATCCCGCATAGGCCAGCAGGCGTTTCCAGGAACCGTACTCCACCTTCCGTGCGAACACGTAGACACAAGGAAGGACGCAGAGAAGCAGGACATACAGGACGAAGGCGAAGGAGAAGAAGCCCGACGCCTCAGAGTATTGCGTCCGGAACACGTTCCCCATCATTTCGTCCGTCACCAGCACGTCGTACGTGTTGACGAAATACAGCATCACGGCGTCCCCGAACAGCGTGAAGGCGACCAGGAACTTCCCGAAGCCCCGGAAGAGCCACACCAGCACATAATAGAGCAGGAAATCCAGCGCCAGCAGGAGCAGCAGCGCCGTCATGAAGATCACAACGCCGTTGAATCCGCCCTCCACGTTCTGGAGCACGCGCCGGAAGAACGGCGCGTGGAACGCCGCCAGCGTGAAGAGAGCCAGGACGAGGCTGTAGCCCGCGAGGCTGATTTTCTTACCGAACAGGCTCATCTCTTGAATTGTCTGACCAGCAGATAAACGGCCCCGGCCCCCAGCGCCAGGAGCAGCAGATTGAACAGGATCGTCAGCAGGATGTCCACTTTCTGGGGCGCCTGGTCAAAAGGCGTCGCGGACACGGAGGCGTCATACCGGGCGAAAGGGTTGGAGTAAATGACCTCGCCTTCGGGGAAATAGGCCGTCAGGCGGGCGTAAGAGTCTTCCGGCTTGAACGTGTAGGCGACGCTGTCGCACTGCCGCACGAGGGCCAGCGTGCGGTGGTCCTGGCCGGTCACCCGGATGCTGTCCGCCGGCTCGGACACGGTCATGTAGACGGTTTCCCCGTCCAGACCGATGTCTTTCACATACGGGAGCTCCCGGTTCTTTTCATATTTGACATCCCAGTCCCCCCAGCCGTAGTCCGGCACGCGCATCGCATAGAAGCAGCCTCCGAGAAGCGTCTCCTTCAGGTCCTCATACCGGCCGGAAGGCGTGCACAGGAAATTGCAGCGCACGGCGATGTTGACGGAATTGTCGATGTGGTGGAAATCGTCATTGGCCAGGCCGAAACTGTAGTGCCCGGCGCTGAGCGCCCAGTCCCAGTATTCGTTCTCCGTGCTGATTCCGGTGTCCAGCTCCATGATCTCGTAACCGGAGAGCGCCTGCATGTGACGGCGGGAGGTGCCGACCGTCCGGTAGGGATGGTTGATCTGGATGAAGTCCGACCCGTCTCCGAGACGGTCCAGCTCAAACTGCTTCTGGGAGGCCAACAGGGGCACCAGCGGGTCATAATGCTTCACCCGGTCGCTGCCGAAAACCAGTTTATGGAACTTGAAAGGGCTGTAGCCCTGCTCGTACACATTGACCTGGAGCGCGGGGTCTGTGGGATGGACGGTGAGTTCGTTGTGATTGGAGAACGTGACGATGTCATAGCCGAACTTCTCGTACTCCGCCAATGTCTCATCCGGCCACTCCTCACATTCGTTCACCGGGAACGGCCCTTTGACACGGGTATGGGTATGGAAATTGGCCCGTTTCCAGCAGTTCGCGGTGTCCAAGTCACGGTAGGGGTTGAAGATGTCCGGACCGCTGAACGGGTGCGGGTCGCGGAAGTCGTAAACGGGACTGAAACCGGTCCCCAGGACTGCCAGAACCAGCAGAAGGGCGGCGGAAAAGACAATCTTGAGCAGGATATGGCGTATCCTGCTCAAGACATGACCCTTGTATGCGCGGGTTTCTTTCATCTTTTCAATCCGGTCTATTCTTTCCGGTTCAAGGTGCAGGAAGCGCAGGCGTCTGAAAAGTGGCCGTCGCAGACCGTCTTCCCCTTCCGGGCCGCCAGCATTTCCAACTCCTCCTGTTTCGCGCACTTGATTCCCCGCTTGCGCATCTCCGGGTTGGTCGATATCTCCCCATCCGGGAAGGGACGGTGGAAAAAGAAGATATTGACCCCGAGCAGCAGCACGGCGAGCCCCACGAAGACGATGGCGGCGAGGAAGACTTTCATCAGAGCGGGAATTCGGAGGAAATGGGTTCGTAGTTGTACACCCGGAGGATCATCCGGGCGAAGGTTTCCGCCAGGGAAATCACCCGGAACTTGCCCTGAAGGGCGCGTTTATCGGGATTCAGCGGGATTGTGTCCGTCACATACACCTCGGAAAGGGCCGAGGCGTCGATGCGCTCGTAGGCGGGACCGGACAGGACGGCGTGCGTGGCGAAGGCGCGCACGCTCCGGGCGCCCCGCTTCACCAGCTCGTTCGCCGCGGCGGTCAAGGTTCCGGCCGTGTCGATGATGTCGTCAATGATTACGATGTCGCGGCCTTCGACTTCGCCGATGGGCACGATGCGCTCCACCACGTTGGCCCTCGCCCGGGTCTTGTGGCAGATCACCACCGGGCAGTGGAGATTCTTCGCATAGGCATTGGCGCGCTTGGCGCCGCCCATGTCCGGGGCGGCGATGGTGAAACGTTCCGGATCGGCCTTCTGCATCTTCTTGAGAATGCCCAGGAAGTCGTAGCTGGCGTAAAGATGGTTCACCGGAAGGTCGAAGAAACCCTGGATCTGGTCCGCATGGAGGTCACAGGTCATCAGGGCGTCGGTGCCGGCGGTCCTGATCATGTTCGCAACGAGTTTCGCGCCGATGGACACGCGCGGCTTGTCCTTGCGGTCCTGGCGGGCCCATCCGAAATACGGGATCACGGCGATCACCTTGTTCGCGGATGCACGCTTCGCCGCATCAATCGAGAGGAGAAGCTCCATCAGGTTGTCGGTAGGCGGGAAGGTGGACTGGATGATGAAACAGGTGGCGCCCCGTACGCTTTCCGCAAAGAAAGGCACGAATTCGCCATCGCTGAAATGGGTCACCTCGAGCGGGCCGAGGACAACATCCGGTTCATCCGGCCCCTTGAGCCGGTTCATGGCCGCAACCACCTTCTCGGAGAAATACCGGGTGGCTTCACAGGTGAAAATGGCCATCCTGTGCTTATGGACATCGTTTATCATAAGTTTTGTAGAACGGATCCGATATAGTTGAGAATGTCTTCCCTGCCCAGTCCGCTGACCGACGAACTGACGAAAACCGGGGGCAGTTCCTCCCACTCCTCCAGCAGGCGGGCCTTGTTCTTCTCCACCTGGGCGGCGGTAACGGTGGTTCCCTGCTTGTCCGCCTTGGTGAAAATGAGGCCGAAGGGAATTCCCTTCTCCCCCAGCTCCGCAATGAAGCGTAAATCCACTTCCTGCATGTCGTGGCGGGAGTCCAGGAGGACGAACAGCATCACCAGTTCCTCACTCCGGTTCACATAGTCCCAGATGATGTGGCGGAGCTTCGCGCGTTCCTTGTCCGGCAGCCGCGCGTACCCGTAACCCGGAAGGTCCACGAGGTACCAGTTGTCATTGATAAGGAAATGGTTGACGAGTTGGGTCTTGCCCGGCGTCTGGGATGTCTTCGCCAATTTGGAATTGCCGGTAAGGGTGTTGATCAGCGAGGATTTGCCCACGTTGGAGCGGCCGATGAAGGCGAACTCGGGCAGTTTCCGCGCGGGCTTCTGTTCCACCCGGGTGCTGCTGCCGGAGAATATGGCGGTCTTGATCTTCATGGTCCTCCCGTTTTCCGGCCACAAAGATACGAAATTATTTCTGGATTTTGGGATACCGGACCGTGAAACAGGCACCGCCCAGCGTGAAAGATTTCGAATAGCCGATCTCGCCTCCGCAGCGCTCCACGATATTGCGGCATATGGCCAGTCCGAGACCCGTTCCATGCGACTTGGTAGTGAAGTCCGGTGTGAACAGTTTCGACCGGTTTTCTTCCTTCACACCGGGGCCGTTGTCCTCGACTACGATGTCATAGAAGCCCTCTTTCACGGAGTTCCGCAGGGAGACCACCACCTTCCCGCCCGTCCGGCCTTCCAGGGCCTGGACGGCGTTCGTAACCAGGTTCACCAGCACACGGGTAAGCTGCGGTTTCGGGCCCAGGACCTCGGCGCCTTCCAGACCGTAATACGTGAAGTCGATGTCGTCCCGGGCGTCGAACATGGACACTTCCTCCCGGATCAGGGTATCCAGGTCGATCCGGACCGGTTCTTCAGAGTACAGTTTGGCGAAGGTCGAGAATTCATTGGCGGTATCGGCCAGGATGTCGATGTGTTCGAGGACGGTGGCGGAAACCTCTTCGAACTTCTCCTCCCAGCCCGGACGCCCGGACTGTTTCATCCGGATGAGCATCTGCAGCTGGAGCTTGATCGGGGTGAGCGGGTTCTTGATCTCGTGGGCGACCTGGCGGGCCATCGCGCTCCAGGCCTTGTCGCGTTCGGCCTGGGCAAGCTGCCGGGTGGAATCCGAAAGGTCGTGGACCATCAGGTTGTAAGACCGCACAAGCGACGTGAGTTCATCTTCCTGGTCGTAGATAATGTACTCCAGGTGGTCCACGTCGGAAACCTTCATCTTCCGCCCCATCTCGCTGAGCGGACGGAACATCCTTCCGATGACCTCCACCGTGACCACGCGGGCGATCATCAGCAGGAGAAGGAAGACCGTGATAATGGAGGCGATATGGACCAAAGCCTCGTTCTCGAAGTCGTAACTCTGATCGGTATAAGGAGATGAGGCGATGGCGACCATATCTCCGTCGGCATTGAGGACCGGGGCATACAGGGCATAGTATCGACGGTTGCCCAACCGCTCGGCCTGGATGCTGTAACGGCGATGGTTCAGGACAATGTTATAGTACGCATCTTCCGCTATCCGGCTGCCCGTCACCATCCGGTCATACACTTCCGGCGTGGTGGAGAGCACCATCCGTCCGTCCGGCGTGAACAGGGTAATGTCGCACTTGAGGTCGTTTCCGGCCGTTTCCACGACACTCCGCGCCCCCTGGGAACGAAGGTCATCCTCCGTCACAACCCCGCGCAGGCCGCCCTGCAACATCGACTGGAGCGTCGTAATGCGGGAAGTCATGATGCTCTGGAGGTCGGCATTGTTGCGACGGTACACGAACCAGACACTGAAGGCGGCCATCGCCACGAGGGTGACGATGAGGGACATGTACAGCACCACGTTGATGCGGGTACGGTAATAATGCCGTTCTCCGGACCGGCGCCGACGGAAGCGGAACCCCGGCAGGCTGAGCAGCAGGAAAGCCACGATGGCGAACAGGACGCCTTCCACGATGTAATTGAGGAATTCCGTATTCTCCCGGGAGATAACGACGATTTCACCGTCCGATACCGCCTGTACAAAGTGCATGTATCCGTCCAGCACGACACTTCCTCCCGAATGCGCCTCAACCAACTGGCGGAAACGGTCGGAAACGACGGTCGCATACGGGAAATCACCCTTGAAAAGGACCAGGTGATCATCCACATAACGGGCGTAGGAATAATACGGCGGGACGGCGACGCGGCCTGGTTCGGAAAGGCCCAGGAGGCTCAGGTAGCCGCGGTCCTCCCGGTTGGACTTGGATTCCACCAAGACCAGGACCGACGAAGAACCATAACCCGGCGTAAAATAGGAGAACAGGCCGGAATACCTCGCTCGGCCGTTCGTGCCGGTGCTGTAGAAGAAATACGAATTGTCGGCGAGGCGCACCCCGCTCCGGATCCGTTCGTTGATCAGGACTTCCGTCGCCAGCGACGGTGTCGGAATGAGGACGGAGATGTCGTAATCCTGGGAGATCCGGGTCAGGTAGGAATTGGCCAGACGCCCCCGGATCATTTCATTGCTGTTCTCCAGCAGGGACAGGGCGCCGATGACGGAATCCCCCGCAATGGCTCCTTCCGCGGCCCGGAGCTGGAGTTCCAGGCTGATGTCCCGGTCCATCGCCAGCCGGTTCGCCCACACCTCGACCCGGTTCTGCTCTTTCTGGAAACCCAGGAAGGAGGAAGCCCCGGCAAAATAGGCGCCGGCAACGATGGCGAACACGAGCCGGCCCGTCCTCGATGAGATGTCATAGCGGAAACCGGTAAGATGCCGGATGGACGGGGAGAGCAGCTGAACCAGCAGCGGGAGGGTCAGGGCCAACGCCAGGAAAGACAGATATACGACCGTGGTATAACGGTCGATCAGGTTGACCTTGTAGAGTTCCAGGCAGATGCCGGAGTTGAAGACAATGCTCTTGAAGGTCACATGGATATACGCACCGATGGCCACGACAACGGCGACCACCACCGCGACCGCGGCGATTTCCAGCAGGCGCGAGTTCCGGCGGCGGAACCACCGCAGCAGGGTCCATCGGATCTGGTACAGGTTCAGGACCAGGGACGTCAGCAGCAGGTTGATCAGTACGACGGCGCCGAGGGAGTACAGGAAGGGGCCGTCGGCATACAGCAGCGGAGAGAACAATTGCGAAGCCTGTCCCAGCCGGCGTCCGTACAGGTAAATGCCTCCGATGAAAACAATCTGGAGGAGGGAGGCGCCGAGGGCCGCCGGCACTGTCGGCTTCACCGACAGGAGCAGGAGCGTTCCCGCGAGGAACAACACGATGGAGAGCCAGAACAGGAAGACGTTGTGGTGTTCCGGTTCTGAAACCGTCTCCGCCGCAATCTTGAAAACCGGTGCCCCGTTCGCCACCACCGGGACGCCAATGCTGCCTGTAAGCGGCTGAACCGCATATCGGTCGCTGAGCCGGAACTGCGGATTCACCCCGTTGAAGGGACTGGATTTCAGCTCGTTGACGACTTCGAGCCCGACAATCACGGTGATGTCTCCTTCCCGGACGGACCGGGCCAGATACCACTTGGGGCCGTAGTTGACATAGGTAAAGGTCGATGTCAGCGCGGCCAGCGGGGACACCGCATTGCTCCGGCCGTCACCCAGCCGCTGGATGAGGGTCCGGGAGCGGATGTCGTCGTTACGGAGGGGAAACTGATGGGCCCAGGACTTGAGGGTGTCCTCCCGGTACCGGTACACGACCATGTCCTCCGGCAGGTTCTCCAGCCGGAGCCAGGATTCCGGATCGGCCTGCAAAGCCTGTGTGGCATAGCGGTCCAGCAGGGCCACCCGCTGTTCCACCCGGCGGCCGAGGTCCCGGGCCGTGGAGGCGGTGTCCGGATCGGACTGGTTGGCGAGCAGGGACGCAGCCAGGAGGACCAGGGAGACGGAAAGTACCGCCACCCCCGCCCAAAACCGTATGCGCAAGGTTTTACTCATGGTGATATGGCTCTCCACGGATGATGGTGAACGCCCGGTACAACTGCTCTGCAAAAACCGTTCTCACCATCTGGTGGGAAAAGGTCATCCTGGACAGGGATATCATTCCCTCGGCCCGGTCATAGACCGCCTGCGAAAAGCCATAGGCCCCGCCGATGACGAAGACCAGACCTTTTCCGCCCCGTGCCAGCCGCTGCCGGATCCATTCCGCCCACTCGACGGAACGGTACTCTTTCCCACGCTCGTCCAGGAGAATGACGCTGTCGCCGGGAGTGACCTGTTTCAGGATCAACTCCCCTTCCTTCTCCTTGATCTGCTCCTGGGTGAAAGCCGACACATTCTTCAGCTGGGGAATCTCGACGAGGGTGAAGGGCGCATAGTGCCGGAGCCGGGACACATACAGGTCCAGGCCCTCCTTCACCCACTTCACATCGGTCTTCCCGACCGTCACGAGTTTCAAGTCCATTTACAAGCGCAAATATAGCTTTTCGGCTCGGTATTTGCAAGCAATAGGAGCCGATGAAACGGTTGTTGACAACGCTGGCAGCCCTCCTGCTGCTTACCGTGACGGGGCTTTCCGCCCAGGACAAAGGCTATGACGTCTTTGTCCCCATCGGCAAATACATTTCCCAAGGCGACGCCGCCAGCCTTTCCGCCTGGTTCGCCGACAATCTGGAAGTCTCCATCATCTCCTCCACCCGCAATTGTTCCAAAACCCAGGCCCGCCAGATCGTCAAGACCTTCTTCGACGCCTATACTCCCCGCTCCTTCGACATTTCCCACAAAGCTTCCCGTTCCAACATGAAGTATGCGCTGGGCCAACTGAACGCCGGCGGGGAGGTTTTCATCGTCACCATTTTCGTTTCCTCGAAGGCGGACGGCACCTACCAGATCCAGCAATTCAAGATCGACCGGCAAACGGCGGCCTATTAACTAAATTTGCATAAAATCAGGCAAATCGTTATTTTTGCGTGCTGAACCGCGAAATAACGAATTAATTCATTTTTATATGGCAACAACAGCTGATCTCAAGAACGGAATGTACATCATGTTCAACGGCAAACCCTGCGTCGTGGTGTATTTCCAGCACGTGAAACCCGGCAAGGGTCCCGCCTTTGTCAAGACGAAGCTCCGCAACCTCGAAAACGGCCGTATCCTCGAAAACACCTTCACCGCCGGCGTCAAGCTCGACACCATCACCGTGGAACGCCGTCCCTACCAGTATCTTTACGACGATGGCGAGGCCTTCAACTTCATGCATGAAGAGACCTACGAGCAGATCACCCTTCCCCACGATGTCGTGGAGAACGCCGACCTCATGAAAGAAGGCCAGCGCGTGGAGATGATGTTCCTCACCGAGCCCGAAGAGCGCTGCCTCACCTGCGAGCTCCCCACCTACGTGACCCTCGAAGTCACCTACAGCGAGCCCGCCGTGAAGGGCAACACCGCCTCCACCTCCGCCCTGAAGGAGGTCACCCTGGAGACCGGCGCCAAGATCATGGTCCCGCTCTTCATCGAGACCGGCGAAATCATCACCGTCAACACCACCGACCGTTCCTACGGCCAGCGCGTGAAGTAAGTTTCCGACACGAACAGTTAAGCCGACCCTTTCCGGGCCGGCTTTTTTGTGTCATTACCGGGTTTGATTCTTCCGTCATTCCTGGCTTGACCGGGAACCTAAATCACGTAATCCTCGATATCCTGCACACTCACGGGATTGTTCCCCAGGATAAGCAGGCGCTCGACGACGTTGCGGAGCTCGCGGATGTTGCCGGTCCAGGATTTCTTCACCAGAAGATCGACGGCCTCGGGGGAGAATTCCTTGCGGGGCATGGCGGTTTCGGAGCAGATCTGATCCAGGAAATGGTTGATCAGCAGAGGGATGTCGTCCTTGCGTTCATCCAGCGTAGGCACCTTGATGACAATGACGCTGAGGCGGTGATAGAGGTCCTCGCGGAAGGTACCTTTCTTGATTTCTTCAGCGAGGTTCTTGTTGGTTGCGGAGATCACGCGTACATTGACGGTGATGTCCTTGTCGGAGCCCACACGGGAGATCTTGCGTTCCTGCAGGACGCGGAGGACCTTGGCCTGGGCGGCCAGGGACATGTCTCCGATCTCGTCAAGGAAGAGGGTGCCGCCGTCGGCCTGCTCGAACTTGCCCTTGTGCTGCTTGATCGCCGATGTGAAGGAGCCTTTCTCATGGCCGAAGAGTTCGCTTTCGATGAGTTCCGAGGGAATGGCGGCGCAGTTCACCTCCACATAGGGCATCATGGACCTTTGCGAAAGCTGGTGCAGGCTGCGGGCGACGAGCTCCTTGCCGGATCCGTTGGCGCCGGTGATCAGTACGCTGGCGTCGGTCGGGGCGACCTTGCCGATCATGTCGCGGATATGCCGCATACCTTCGGACTGTCCCACCATTTCCTGCCCATATACCTTCTTCTTGAGGATTTTGGTCTGGGTGACAAGGTTAGCCTTGTCGGTGGCATTCTTGATGGTGATCAGGATGCGGTTCAGGTCCAGGGGCTTGCCGATGAAATCGAAAGCGCCCTTCTTGATGCAGTCCACGGCCGTGTCGATGTCGGCGTGGCCGGAGATCATGACGACGGGGGTCTCGACACCGTCGGCGATGAGTTTCTGGAGAACTTCCGTTCCGTCCATGCCGGGCATCTTGATATCGCAGAAGATGGCATCGTACTTCTCCTTTTCCGCCATTTCGCAGGCAGTCGCACCGTTTTCGGCCGTATCCACCTGGTATTCTTCCATCTCCAGGATCTCTTTCAGGGAATTCCGGATGGACCGTTCGTCGTCAACAATCAGAATCTTCATACGCTCGAAACATTTATGCAAATATACGGACTTTTTTTTCTACATTTGTAAGACTGATCCCTGAAAGATTATGAACGTTCCCGACATCATCATCGCCGTTGACGGCTTCTCGGCCACCGGCAAGAGCACCTTCGCCAAAATGGTCGCGAAGGAATTCGATTTCCTGTACCTGGACAGCGGTGCGATGTACCGCGGCGTCACCCTCTTCGCCATGGAAAACGGGATGGTCGCCGAGGACGGAGCCATTGACGAAAAGGCCCTGAAGGCTGTCGTGGAAGACCTTGACCTGCATTTCCGCAACGACGACGGAAAGACCTGCCTCTACCTCGGCGAGCGCTGCATCGAAACGGAAATCCGCACCCTTGCCGTCTCTTCCCACGTGAGTCCTGTATCGGCCATTCCGTTCGTGCGGAACTACGTGGACAAGCGGCTCCGCGCCTTCTCGGAGGGCGGTCGCGTCATCATGGACGGCCGGGATATCGGCACCACCGTGTTCCCGAATGCGGAACTGAAGGTCTTCATGGTGGCCGACGAGCAGGTCCGCGCCCAGCGCCGGTTCGACGAGATGGTGGAAAAGGGCGATACGCCCGTCTTCGAGGACATCGTCAAGAACCTTGCGGAACGCGATTACATCGACTCCCACCGGGAAACCTCGCCCCTCCGCCAGCCGGAGGACGCCTTCGTGATGGACAATACCCACATGACCCTCCATGAGGAGCTGGTCTGGGTGCTGGGCGTCATCCAGGGCAAGTTCGGCATCCTCGAGGCCCCGGCCCTGTCATGGTGACGGTCGAAATCGACGGCCGGTCCGGCTTCTGCGGGGGTGTCATCCGCGCCATTTCCCGGGCGGAGCGCTTCCTTGGTGAACAAGACCATCTCTATTCCCTCGGCGCCATCGTGCATAATGAAGCCGAGCTCGACCGCCTCGGGGCGGAAGGGCTCCGGACGGTCGCATCCATCCCCGATGTTCCGGAAGGCGAAACCGTCCTGATCCGGGCCCATGGCGAACCGCCTTCGACCTATGCCGAGGCCCGTCGCCGCGGCCTCTCGGTCATCGACTGCACCTGCCCCGTCGTGCTCAAACTCCAGCAGCATATCCGCGAGGCATACGCCCGCCTGCATGCGGACGGCCAGCACGGGACACTGCTCATTTTCGGAAAGATCGGCCACGCCGAGGTCCTGGGCCTCCTGGGCCAGGTGGAAGGCGACGCCATCGTGGTGGAGAACCGCGCCATGCTGGAGGCGGCCATCCCGGGCATCGACTTCTCCCAGCCCGTGGAAATCTTCTCCCAGACCACCAAGAGCCCGGCCGAGTATGCGGAAATCTGCGATCGTGTCCGCTCCCTCGGCTCCCGCGTCACGGTCCATGATACCATCTGCGCACAAGTGGCGAACCGGCACGAGCACCTCGCCGCCTTCGCCCGTGCCCACGACCTCATCCTCTTCGTCGCCGGCGAATCCAGCTCCAACGGCCGCGTCCTCTTCAACCTGTGCCGCGGCGTGAACCCGCGCACCTTCCGTATCGGCACTCCCGCCGACATCGATCCCGCCTGGGTCCGCGACGGCGACCGCGTGGGCGTCTGCGGCGCCACTTCCACCCCGAAATGGCTGCTGGAAGAGGTTGCCACAGCGGTAAGGAAACTGTAATGAACGACACAAAACCAATAAAGGCGGACCTTGCGGCCCGCCTTTATTGTACCTTATTAACTAAACCAACTTAAAACTAACCGGCTTAGTATTATGCAAGGGGTGTGCCAAACTATTCAGAGGGCATCTCCTTTTCTGCAGATTCTTCTTCCTGAGGACCAGGACTGACAGGAGTATCAGATGCTGATGCCGCCTCGGCCGCGGCACGGGCGGCTTCCGCTTCCGCTTCCGCTTCGCGCCGGGCACGCTCGACACTGACGGAGCGCTTGAGCCGGAATCCGGAACCGAGGTACTTGGTACGGACGTCTTCGTCGGCGGCCAGTTCTTCCGGAGTGCCTTCCTGAAGGATGGTGCCTTCATAGAGGAGATAGGCACGGTCGGTGATAGCGAGGGTCTCACCCACGTTATGGTCAGTGATGATGACGCCGATGTTGCGGTACTTCAGCTTGGCGATGATGTACTGGATGTCCTCCACCGCAATCGGGTCGACGCCGGCGAAGGGCTCGTCCAGGAGGATGAACTTCGGGTCCACGGCAAGGGCGCGGGCGATCTCGCAGCGCCGCCGCTCGCCGCCGGAGAGCTGGATGCCCAGGGACTTTCGGACCTTGGAAAGGTTGAACTCGTCGATGAGCCGCTCCAAACGGGCCTCCCGTTCCTCCCGGGTCATCTTGGTCATCTCCATCACGGACATGATGTTGTCCTCGACCGACATCTTGCGGAAGACGGACGCTTCCTGCGGGAGATAGCCGACACCTTTCTGGGAACGCTTGTACATCGGAAGGCCGGTGAGCTCGTCATCGTCGATGAAGATACGTCCCTCGTTCGGGACGATCTGGCCGGTGATCATGTAGAAACTCGTCGTCTTTCCGGCGCCGTTCGGGCCCAGGAAACCGACGATCTCACCCTGGTTCACTTCCATCGAAACGCCCTTCACGACCGTGCGGACGCCGTATTTCTTCACTAGATTCTCAGCACGTAACTTCATGATATGCAGCTATTTGGTATCGAGGCCGAGGTCAGCCACGAATGCTCTCACTTCGGGATGCTTGTCCATCAGGTCCTTCGCCTTCTCCTCGGGCATGTAAGGTTTCTTTTCACCGGGCTCTTCCTCGGGGATGTCATCCACATGGACATTGACCTTCCGGCAGGAAAGGATCTCGCGGAAGGAAGCTTCCAGGTCGCGGAGGATCTTTTCCTCGATCCACTGTTTCTGTGCGGCGTTGGACACCGGGAAGAACACGGATTTGACGCCATTTTCCTCCTTCATGCGAAGCTCCGCCTTCGCCAAGGCGCTGGCGAGGCGAGGAAGGGTTTGATACTTGTTGATCAGCTCCTTCCAGCCGGCCTTGACGGCCTCGTCGGTCGGAAGGGTTTCTTCGGCCGCTGTCGGGGCCTGCTCGACAGGAGCCTCCTGCTTCTCCTCCATGATGGCGCTCATGGAAAGGGCCGATCCGGTCTTGGGTACACGACGCTGACGTGCCGGTGCCGGAGTCGCCGCCGGAGCCGCCGCCGGAGCCGCCGCCGGAGCCGCTTCCTTGACGGCAGGGGCCTCAACCGGGGCTGCGGGAACGGGCTTCGGCGCCACTGCGGTCTTGTCGGCCGGAGCCGGCTTCGGAACCGCAACCGGGCGCGGAGCCAGGGAAACATCCGTCTGCCCGGTGAGGAAACTCAGTTTCATCAGGGCGAATTCGATGTGCAGGCGGGGGTTGACGGCCGCCTTGTAACCGGCTTCGCAGGCCGTTGTGATGTTCAGCGCATCATACAGGAACTGGAGCGGGCAGCGGGCTGCCTGCTCCCGGTAGCGCTGTTTCAGGGAATCCGGCAGTTCCAGCAGGGAATCCAGCCCGGCCGTGCGGGCGACCACCAGGTCGCGGAAATGCGAACTCAGCGCCGCCACGAAGTGCAAGGCGTTGAAACCCTTGGACAGGATCTCGTCGAAAGACGAAAGGGCGGCGGCATAACTGCCGGACAGGAAGTTCTCCACCATCCCGAAACTGTACTCGTAATCCAGGACATTGAGGTTGCGGATGACATCCTCGTAATGGATGTCCGTGCCGCAGAAAGCAACGGTCTGGTCGAAGATCGTCAAGGCGTCGCGCATGGCGCCGTCGGCCTTGGCGGCAATCACATGGAGGGATTCGTCGTCGATGGAAACGCCCTCCTTGGCGGCGATGCCGCGAAGGTTCCGGACCATGTCGGGAATGCCGATGCGGTTGAAATCGTAGGTCTGGCAGCGGGACAGGATCGTGGGCAGGATCTTGTGCTTCTCGGTGGTGGCCAGCACGAAGATGGCGTGTGCCGGCGGTTCCTCCAAGGTCTTGAGAAAGGCGTTGAAAGCCGCCTGGGACAGCATGTGGACCTCATCGATGATGTAAACGCTGTACTTGCCCACCTGCGGAGGCACCTGAACCTTTTCAATCAGCGCCTTGATGTCGTCCACGCCGTTGTTGGACGCGGCGTCCAGCTCATGGATGCAGTAGGACCGGCCCTCCTGGAAGGAAACGCAGGACTCGCACTCCCCGCAAGGTTCCATGTCCGGCCCCGGATGCGCGCAGTTGATCATCTTCGCGAAGATGCGCGCCGTCGTGGTCTTCCCCACCCCGCGCGGACCGCAGAAGAGATAGGCGTGGGCCAGCTGTCCCCGCTTGATGGAGTTGGACAGGGTCCGGGCGATATTGTCCTGGCCGAGAAGGGTCTCGAAGGAGTCCGGCCGGTATTTGCGTGCCGATACGATATACTGACTCATAGCTTACAAAGATAACAAGTTATTTTGAAATACCGGGCCGTAGCACTATCTTTGTATCGAAAGAAAGTATGAAGATGAAGCGATTGACCCTATTCCTCACCCTGCTTTGCACCGGCATGGCTTTGTTCGCCCAAGGCAAGGTGACGACCCGGAAACACCTGTTCGCCGACTTCTCCGACAAGATCACCAAGGTCGTGATGAGCGGTAACGACATCATCGACGGTGTACTGCGGCAGGAGGTGGTGGACCTGTGGACGGTCTCCCCTTTCGAATTCTGCTCCCCCGCCGAATATGAATCCTTCAAGAAATCGGACACCTATTATTTCCTCCTCGTGACGGCCGGTCAGGCCAAGGGCGAGGAAGCGCCGATGGTACGGTTCCTGACCCTGGAGAAAGGCGGTGCGGAGAGTGGTGACAACATCCCCCTCCGGACGGAGGTCATTTCCCTGCCGTTGTGTCCTGTCGAGGGCGGTTCCGGCCGGGAACTCGTGTTCCTGCCCGCACTCGTGAAGGGTGTCCAGGACTTCGCCGCCCAGGCGATGGAATCCGAGAAAACCGCCTATTCCGGAATGCTCTGGTTCAACGGGAATTTCGACCGGAAAGGCGGCATCAAGCGCATCTACCTGGCCCGGGAAGACATCTCGGAATCGGTTACCGGAAAAGACAAGGCCAAGTACCTGGACGAGGACATTATCCTCTGCGACGAGGATGAAGCTGACAAAGCCTACACCGACAAGACTTACAACGCGCTGGTCAGTTACACCGTCTCCGCCGGCACCTGGAGTTACAAGATGCTCATCGATGCCGGAACGGACACCCTTTTCTATATCCGCAAGCACAAGGTCAATGCGAAGAATGCCGCCGGCTTCCTCGCCGAGGACCTGAAGCGTATCTCAAGGAAACGGTAATGCGGAACGGAACGGCACCTTGCGGGCTTCGCTACGCCGTCCGGCGCGGCGGGTCCGCCGTCGGTTACTGCGCCCTGAGCATCCGCTGCGGGACTCGGGACGAGGACGGATTCGGCAACGGCATCGCCCATTTCACCGAGCATACGATGTTCCGGGGAACGACGCGCAAAAGCGCGTCCGTCATCGCCAGTTACCTGGACCGCCTGGGCGGCGAACTCAACGCCTATACGACCAAGGAAGAAATCGTCCTGCACGCCACCGTCCTGAAGGAAGACCTGGGCAAAGCCGCCCGCCTGCTCTTCGAGCTCGCGACGGAGGCCACCTTCCCCGACGCCGAAATCGAGACCGAACGGGGCGTCGTCCTGGACGAAATCATCTCCTACAAGGACAATCCGGCGGAGGATGTCTATGACAAGTTCGAAGGCATGCTCTTCGAAGGACATCCGCTGGAGCAGCCCATCCTGGGAACGACAGCATCCGTCAAGCGTATCAGGCCGGATGACCTCCGCCGCTTCGTCAAGACCTTTTTCGTTCCGCAGCGGATGGCCTTCACGGTCGTCGCGGACATCGACGAGAAAGTCCTGGAGAAACGGGTCCTGCGCCTGGTGGCCCGGTTGTTCGGAGATGCCGGGGAAGGAAACTCTGTGGAAGAGAACTCCCTTTCCTCCGCGTCGCTTCGCGACCCTATCCGGGCAAATGCTCCGGAAAGGGAGTTCCCTTCCCCTGTGCCGGCACCGGCAGCCCCGCCTTTTTCCAAAACCGTCGACAAACGGAACCACGAGGTGAACGCCGTCATCGGCAACCGGGCCCCGTCGTTGTACGACAGTGAGGACCGCATCACGGCCGCCGTGCTGTGCAACATCCTGGGCGGGCCGGCGTCGAACTCCCTGCTGAACCGTGAACTTCGCGAGAAGAACGGCTGGGTCTACGGGGTGGAATGCACCTATACGCAGTATGCGGACACCGGAATTGCCGCCATCAGCTTCGGCTGCGACAAATCCAACCTGGAGCGCTGTCTCACGGCCCTGGACCGCATCCTCGGGCGTTTGCGCGAGGTTCCGCTCTCCGAGCGCACCCTGAAGGCTTACAAGAAACAGCTCCTCGGACAACTCGCCATTTCTTCCGACAACGGCGAGGCGCAATGCCTGTCCATGGGCAAGAGCCTCCTCGCCTGGGGCAGCATCGACACCTCCGCCCAGATGCGCGCCCGCATAGAGGCCGTCACTCCGGAGGCCCTGCAGACAATGGCCCGGCGTCTTTTCGACCCGGCCTCCCTTTCCCGGCTCATTTATCTGTAACGAATTTATAATCTACCATATGAAAGCGACAAAAACCATCAATCCCGGAAAATCGCGCTTGGGCAAGGCCACATGGATCTCGCTCGGCGTTACCGTGCTCGTCATCATCCTGATGGCGTCCTGCTGCACCACCATCGATTCTGCGGCGGTGGGTATCAAATTCAAGAAATGGTCTTCCAATGCGGAACTTCGCGGCGGCGTGGAAGGCACCTGCCGCGGCTGGGTGTGGTACAACCCCATCACCGAGAGCATCTTTGAGTATCCTACTTACATCCAGCGGGTTACCTATGAACCCTTCACGGTGAATCCCAAGGATGCGGCCATTTTCTCCATGACCCCGACCCTCGCCTATCAGATTGACGAGAACAAGGCGGTGGACATCTTCGTGAAGTACCGCAAGCCCGTCCGGGAACTGGAGATGGGCTACATCAACACCTGCATCTTCGAAGCCTACCGCACCTGCGCAAACAACTACACTTCCGACGAACTGATGGCGAACCGCGCCAAGTTCGAGACCGAAGTCCGCGCCCGCCTCGACGAGTCGATGAACCGTGAGGGCTTCATCGTCCGCGAGTTCACGACGAAGATCGACCCGCCGGCCTCCCTGACCGAAGCCATCAACGCCAAGAACGAGGCCGTCCAGAACGCCCTCAAGGCCGAAAACAAGGTGAAGGAAGCCGAGGCGGAAGCCAAGATCGCCATCGCCAAGGCGAAGGGTGAGGCCGAGGCCCAGAAGATCCAGGGTGACGGTGAAGCCTACTACAACCGCGTGGTTGCCGCCTCCCTGAACGCCCTCCTCGTCCAGCAGTACGCCATCGAGAAATGGAACGGCGAACTCCCGCAGTTCAACGGTTCCAGCGCCCTGCCGTTCATCAATCTGAACAAATAGGGCCTGGCACTCAAATCGCTCAATATCAACGGTTTAAAAGATTAGCCCTGATGAAAAATCATCAGGGCTAGTTCTTTAATTCAGTCTGTATCAGTCTTTTACCCGCCAGGCTATCCAATCTGCGCACCGTTGACGACCGCTTCCTGCGGGGTGATGAAGCGCATCTTGCCATCACCCTGCTTGGCCATCAGGATCATGCCCTTGGACTCGATGCCGCGGATGGTGCGGGGGGCGAGATTCGCGAGGATGCAGATCTGCTTGCCCAGCATGTCCTCGGGACTGTAATATTCGGCGATGCCGGAGACGATGGTCCGGGTGTCGATACCGGTGTCGATGGTGAGTTTCAGCAACTTATCGGTCTTGGGAACCCGCTCGGCCGCGAGGACCGTCGCAGTGCGGATGTCCATCCGGCCGAAATCGTCGAAGGTGACCTCGTCCTTCTGCGGCTCAACTTTCTTCGCGGCTTCCTCGGCAGCCTTGGCGGCCTCGGCGGCTTCGCGCTCGGCCTTGATGGCCTGCAGACGGGCGATCTGGGCGTCCACGACACTGTCCTCGATCTTCTGGAACAGCAGGACGCTTTCGCCGAGGGCATGCCCGGCAGGCAGCAGCTCGGGAGCACCCAGCATCGACCAGGAAAGGACAATGCCTTCTGAGGGAACAGAGCCCGTATGCAGCGCCTTGCCCTCGCCCAGCTTGAAGAAGTTCACGGTCGGAATGCCTTCGCCGGCGCGATGGTCGGTGCCGGCGTCGAGGCCCACGCGGAGGATGCCGCGGAGCTTTTCGGCACTGAAGGGCGTGAAAGGCTCAAAGGCGATCGCGAGGTCTGCACAAATCTGCAGGCAGGTGTAGAGGATGGAGGCGGTGCGGTCCAAGTCCGTCTTCGCCACCTTCCACGGCTCCATGTCGGAAATGTACTTGTTGCCGATGCGGGCGATGTTCATCGCTTCCTTCAGGGCCTCGCGGAAGTGGAAAGTCTCGATGTATTTCTCCAGGGCTTCCTTGCAGGGGACGATGGCCGCAAGTGTTTCGGCATCGACCGGCTCCGGCTTGCGGTTCTCCGGCACAACGCCGTTGAAATACTTGTGCGTGAGGACCACGGCGCGGTTCACGAAGTTGCCGAACACGGCCACGAGCTCGCTGTTATTACGCTGCTGGAAGTCTTTCCAGGTGAAATCGTTATCCTTGGTCTCCGGGGCGTTTGCGGTGAGGACATAGCGCAGCACGTCCTCCTGGCCCGGGAACTGCTCCTCATATTCGTGGACCCAGACCGCCCAGTTGCGGGAGGTGGAGATCTTGTCGCCTTCGAGGTTCAGGAACTCGTTGGCTGGGACGTTCTCCGGGAGGACGAAATCGCCATAGGCCTTGAGCATGGACGGGAATACGATGCAGTGGAAAACGATGTTGTCCTTGCCGATGAAATGGATCAGGCGCGTCTCAGGGTCTTTCCACCACTTTTCCCAACTCTCCGGGAGAAGCTCCTTGGTATTGGAGATATAGCCGATGGGAGCGTCGAACCACACATACAGGACCTTGCCTTCGGCACCTTCCACGGGTACAGGGACACCCCAGTCCAGGTCACGGCTGACAGCCCGGGGCTGCAGACCGCCGTCCAGCCAGGACTTGCACTGGCCGTACACGTTGGTCTTCCACTCCTTATGGCGCTCCAGGATCCAGTCACGGAGCCAGGGCTCGTACTGGTCCAGGGGCAGGTACCAATGCTTGGTCTTCACCTTCTTGGGCGTGGAACCGGACAGGGCGGAACGCGGGTCGATCAGTTCCTCGGGGCTCAGCGTGGAGCCGCACTTCTCGCACTGGTCGCCGTAGGCGCCGGGATTGCCGCACTTGGGGCAGGTGCCCACGATGTAGCGGTCCGCAAGGAAGGTCTTCGCTTCCTCGTCATAGTACTGTTCAGTCTCCTTGGTGATGAATTTGTCCTCGTCATAGAGCTTCCGGAAGAACTCGGAGGCCGTCTTGTCGTGGACCTCGGAGGTGGTCCGGGAATAGATGTCGAAGTTGATTCCCAGCCCCGAGAAAGCGTCCTTCATCACCTGGTGGTACTTGTCGACGATGTCCTGCGGCGTCACGCCCTGGGCGCGGGCCTTGATGGTGATGGGCACGCCGTGCTCGTCGGAGCCGCACACGAAGACGACGTCCTCCCCCCGCATGCGGAGGTAACGGACATAGATGTCTCCGGGGATGTAGGCGCCGGCCAGGTGGCCGATATGGACGGGACCGTTCGCGTACGGGAGGGCGCAGGTCACGAGGGTTCTCTTGTAGTTGCTCATTTCAGTCTTCCGAGTTTGATATTGATCGTTTTCTTGAATTCATTGATGCGCTCCAGGGTGGACAGGATCTCCCGCTGGCGTTCGGCGCTCGCCGTGGCGAGTTCCCGGGTCAGCACCGTCTGGTCCGACTGGAGCCGTTTGATATGATAGGCCAGGATGGCTTTGGGGACGAAATTCGTCAGCCAGGAATCGCGGGTGGTCAAAGCTTCGCGGAAATGCGAGACCGTAAGGGCGTACTTGACGTCGGAGAGCTGGGAGGTGACGAAACGGACGGCGTCATCGGCTCCGTTCAACAGGTCACGGACAATCTCGTCCTGCTTCTTACCCGCATCATAAAGGTCGAAATAGGCTTCGTAGGTGCGGTGGTAGGCGTCGTTCGCGAACACGATCCCGTCTCCGGCGAGCGCCGCGTCGATGAACTCCGCTACGGTCTGCGGACTCTCCGAATAGAATTCCGAATCGCTCTCGAACACCAGCGGCGTACTTCCGTCAGTGAGGATGAAACCCAGGAGTTCACGCTCAGACGGGGCCAGAAGCGGATTCTGCGTCTCGAGAGCCTTGAGCTCGTTCACGGGAGGCACATACGTGCTCTCTTGCGGCTTGTCTTCCTCTTCCCGGCGGGCACGCGCTGCATCGCGCTGCGCCTGTGTCCGTTCCTCACCCTGGATCTTCTCGCGGGTGCGGCGGATGCGGTCGGTAAGGATGTCCGCATCGATCCGGAACTTCGCGGCGATGGCGTCGGTATAGACCGACCGCTTCACGGCGTCGGGAATGCCGGCCACGGTATCGGCGATGTCGTTGATGAGGTTCGCCCGCTTGAGGGGATCGTTTCCGGCCTCACCCAGCAGCAGGTCCGCCTTGAAAGCGATGAAGTCCTGCTCGTTCGCGGCGATGAAAGCCTCCACCTCCTCCAGGGTGTGCTTCCGGGCGTATGAGTCCGGATCGTCGCCGTCGGGAATGAGGACGACCTTTACGTTCATCCCTTCCTTCAGGATCATGTCGATGCCGCGCAGAGCGGCGTGGATGCCCGCCGGATCGCCGTCGTACATGATGGTGACATTGTCGGTGAAGCGCTTGATCAGCCGGATCTGCTCCACCGTCAGGGAGGTGCCGCTGGAGGCCACGACGTTGGTGATCCCCAGCTGATGCATGGACAGGACGTCCAGATAGCCTTCCACCAGGTAGCATTTGTCGGCGCGGGAAATGGCGGACTTCGCGAAATAGATACCGTACAGGGAGCGGGACTTCACATAGATCTCCGACTCCTTGGAATTCACGTATTTGGCGACGGACTTGTCCGTGAACAAGGTACGCCCGCCGAAAGCGATGACACGGCCGCTCACCGAATGGACCGGGAACATCACCCGGTCGTAGAAACGGTCGTGCAGGGAGCCGTCCGTATCCCACTGGGCGCAAAGACCCGTTTCCAGCAGGTATTCGTCCTTGTAACCCTCCTTTTTCGCGGCTTCCGTGAAAGCGTTCTTGGATTTCGGGGCCCATCCCAGGCCGTACTTGGCGATGGTTTCATCCTCGAGGCCGCGGGAATGGAAATACTGGACGGCGACGGATCGTCCTTCGTCCGTTGATAACTGGTCCTTGTAGAAGTTAAAGGCGAACTCCGAGACGGCGAGGAGGCTCTCGTTCCGCTGGCGGGCGGCGATATCCTCGGCCGACTCCTCCTTCTCCTTCACCTCGATGTGATACTTGCGGGCCAGGTACTTGAGCGCTTCCGTGTAGGAGAGTTTTTCATACTCCATCACGAAGCCCACGGCCGTGCCGGACTTGCCGCATCCGAAGCACTTGTAGATCCCGCGGGAAGGCTCCACATGGAAGGACGGTGTTTTCTCATTGTGGAACGGGCAGCAGGCCCACAGGCTGCTCCCGCGGCGCTTCAGCGTCACGAAATCGCCCACCACGTCTTCGACGCGGGCCGTGTCCAGAATGAGCTGTACCGTCTCCTGCGGAATCATGTCCTATTCTTTCTCCTCTTTCTCGAACTCCACCTCCTTGGCGCCGGACAGGTCCGTCACCTGGATCTTGCCGTCGTCCACGACGGGGGTGTCCTCCGGGCGATTCGGCCCGGAAGGGCGCTCCACATCACGCCGGGATTCCGTCGTTTCCTTCAGCGACTTGATCCGGAAGGAGAAGTCCCGGCCGTACCAGAGGAGCGCCAGGACGCCGAGGACGGCGCCGAAAAAACGTCCTTTTACGATAAGGAAAACGCCCAGCAGGATGAACAGCAGGTCCTTGCCCAGGGTCAGTAGAATATGTTGTTTCTGCGTCATGTCTTCTCGTTCAGTTATAACTTGCAAATATACGAAATCTTCCCTACTTTTGTGTTCCAAATTCAGTTTTGATCATGTATAACCCCAAGTCCGCTCACGCCGAGGAATTCATCGACCACCAGGAAGTGCTCGACACCCTCGAGGAAGCCGCCCGAGAAAGTGGCAATCACCAGCGTGTGCTCGAAATCCTGGAGAAGGCCGCCCTGTGCAAAGGCCTGACCCACCGGGAGGCCGCCATCCTGATGGACTGCAACGAACCCGGACTGGAAGAGAAGATCTATGCGCTCGCCGCTTCGATCAAGCATCGTTTCTACGGAAACCGAATCGTCCTTTTCGCCCCCCTGTATCTGTCAAACTACTGCATCAACGGATGCACATACTGCCCTTATCACGCCAAGAACCGCACGATTCCCCGACGGAAACTCTCCCAGCAGGAGATTGAGGAGGAAGTCCGCGCGCTGATCCGCATCGGACACAAGCGTCTCGCCGTCGAAGCCGGCGAGGACCCGCGCCACAACCCGCTGGAATACATCATCGACAGCATCAAGACCATTTACAGCGTCCGCGAAGGCGGGAACAGCATCCGCCGCGTCAATGTCAACATCGCGGCCACGGATGTGGACTCCTACCGCAAGCTGCACGAAGCCGGCATCGGCACCTACATCCTGTTCCAGGAAACATACAACAAGGAGAACTACCAGCGCCTGCACCCCACCGGCCCCAAGAGCAACTACGAGTGGCATACCGAGGCCATGGACCGCGCGCAGGAAGGCGGTTGCGACGACGTGGGTATCGGCGTCCTGTTCGGGCTCAGCAGCTACCGCTACGAGCTCGTGGGCCTGCTGATGCACGCGGAGCACCTGGAGGCCCGCTGGGGCGTCGGCCCGCACACCATCAGCGTCCCGCGCATCTGCCCTGCCGATGACATTTCCGTCAATGATTTCGACGCTCTCCCCGACGCGATTTTCCACAAGCTGGTCGCCGTCCTCCGCATCGCCGTCCCCTACACGGGCATGATCGTCTCCACCCGGGAATCCCAGCGGATGCGGGAACAGCTCCTGAACTGCGGCATCTCCCAGATCAGCGGCGGGTCGCGCACCAGCGTCGGCGGCTATACGACGGAGGAACGGCATGACGAAACCGCTCAGTTCGATGTCTCTGACACCCGTCCTCTGGATGAGGTGGTCCGCTGGCTCCTGGAGCAGGACCACATCCCTTCCTTCTGCACCGCCTGCTACCGCGAAGGCCGCACCGGCGACCGCTTCATGTCCCTGTGCAAGAGCGGCAAGATCACCTACTGCTGTACGCCGAACGCCCTGATGACCCTGAAGGAATACCTGATGGACTACGCCTCCCCCGCCACCCGTGCCGAAGGCGAGCGGATGATCGCGAAGAGCCTCACGGACATCCCCGAAGGCCGTATCCGCGAAATCGCCATCGAACGGCTGAAGCGCATCGAAAACGGCGAAAGGGATTTCCGATTCTAGCATGGACCGGCTGCAGATCGCTTTCTTCGGGGCGACGAACAGCGGCAAATCCACGCTGGTGAACGCCCTGGCGGGACAGGAAGTCTCGCTGGTGAGCGAATTGCCCGGCACGACCACGGACCCGGTCCGGAAAGCCATCGAGCTTCCGGGGCTGGGTCCCTGCATTTTGGTGGACACCGCCGGATACGGCGACCCCGGCGCGCTCGGCGCGGAACGCGAACGCCGCAGCCGCGCCGTCATCGACTCCACGGACATCGCCGTCCTCCTGCGCTCCGGTCATCCCGAAGATGACCGCTGGGTCGAAACGCTGCAAACGGCTCAAATCCCTGTGGTCGAACTTCTGTCGCGTGCAGGGAAGGCGCCCGTCGAAGACGTCGTTCCGGACCTCCTCCGGAGTCTTCAGACCGTCCGCCCCGACCGCAAGGAGCGCCTCCTCACCGGCGGTCTCGTCGGAAAGGACGACCTCGTCGTCCTGGTCATGCCCCAGGACAGCGAGGCCCCGAAAGGCCGCCTGATCCTCCCGCAGGTGCAGGTTCTCCGCGAACTCCTCGACCTCGGCTGCATCCCTGTCTGCTGCCAGCCGGAAGGTCTGCGGCGCGCCCTCGACGGCCTCAGCGGCCGCCCCGCCCTCACCATCACCGACTCCCAGGCTTTCGCCAAAGTCAACGCCATCCTGCCGGAAGACTATCCCCTCACCAGCTTTTCCATCCTCCTCGCAGGGGCCAAGGGAGACATCCGGACCTTCGTGGAAGGCGCCAAAGCCATCGGCACCCTCCAGCCCGGCGACCGCGTCCTCATCGCGGAAGCCTGCACGCACGTCCCCGATACTGAAGATATCGGCCGGGTGAAAATCCCGAATCTCCTCCGCAAGAAAGTGGGTGGAGACCTGGAGGTCACCGTCGCCGCCGGCAATGATTTTCCCGACGACCTCACCCCCTACCGCCTCATCATCCAATGCGGTGGCTGCGTCGCCAGCGAGCGCCTCCTCCGCTCCCGCATCAAAAAAGCACTCCTGTCCGGAGTGCCCATCACCAACTACGGCATCGCCCTCGCCGCCCTGACCGGCATCCTAAGCCGCGTCGTCATCCCTCCCCTTTTTACGAACCTATATTCTCGTGGATGAGCTCCGTGAGGCTCTGGATGATTTCGTAATTGTTGAGATTCATCCCCTCAAACACCTCTTTGACCTCGGCGGTGGAGAGTTCGAAGGTGTCGTCGTCGGTGATGTAGCGGATGATGAAGTTGATGTCCTGGTACTGGCAGATGAAGTTGGCGAAGCAGCCGGAGAGGTCGCCCTTGGGCTGCAGATCGATGTGCGAGCGCTGGTAGGAGGCGTAGATCTCCGTCCCCACGCCCACCTTGGACTTCAGGTAGAACTGCCCGTTGCACATCTCGGAATGGAACTTCAAGAGCGCGATGCCCATCCCGATCTTGCGCTCCTTTCGGCAGGAGTAGAACCGGTCGTTGATGGCCTGGATCATGTCCTCCGGCATGCCGCAGCCATTGTCGATGATCTTGATGGAGAGGAGGTCGCGCGCCGCGCTGTCCTCCATCTCGATGGTGATTTCGGTGGCAC
>JAEEGK010006732.1_pt1 | contig 27590 bp, 22 predicted proteins | sample 8958771 | NCBI WGS metagenome assembly JAEEGK01 (sample SAMN16246547, study PRJNA631951) | gut metagenome | biome: gut microbiome; feature: rumen; material: SC-attached | host: Bos | place: Iran: Karaj | collected 2018-10 | reverse complement strand
TGATCGTAGTCGGTCATGTTACCAGCAGCCAAGAACTTGTCGGCAGCAATCTCTTCGAGTGCTGTCTTTCCTGAAAAACGTGCGATTTGTGCCTGAGCAGTCATCGCACTTGCCATCATCAGGCAAACAAAAATTCTTTTCATATTTGTAGTAATATAGGTTGATAATAAATCAGCTGCAAATATAATAAAAAAAATACAACGCTGCACTATTTGCACCAAAAAAATAAAAAAAATCTGGGCAGTTACCATTGCGGTAGCTGCCCAGTATTATTAATGGGGTTATTATCTACAAGAGATTAGTAACCAGGATTCTGCTCCCAACCTGGGTTCAGATCGAGCATCTCCTGCTCAATGGGGAAGATACGATGACGCTTGTCGAAATCAGCATCGGGGAAGTTCTTGTAGTGAGGGAAGAACTCGTCCTCGAAGTGACCGAAGCGAATCATATCGTTACGGCGCCAGTTCTCATCGAAGAACTCACGGCCACGCTCCTGATAGATCTCATCGAGTGTAGGTTCTGCTGCGATCTCTGGTGCACCAGCATACTTACGGATCTGATTGAAGAGGTCCTTGGCACCAGTCTTGCCAATGCGTGTGAGTGCCTCAGCCTTCATCAGCAGGATATCAGCATAACGGAAGATGGGTACATCGTTCGACTGGTTACGACCATTGTTATAGTCGGCAGGATTAATGAACCACTTGATAGAGTGACAGCCCTGCTGGATAGCGTTATCATCATTACCCACGTCGATAGTGTTGTCTTGCTTAATCAGCGTAATGTCCTCTGTGAAATGAACCTGCTTGTCTTTATACATAAATGGCTCAGAGGTAGGACGCAGTGTCTTCGGATCACGGATAAAGACGTCGCCACGCAGAATGCTGAGATTGCGGATATCGCCATCGAGGCTAAAGAGTTTAGCGAACTCAGGTGTAACGACCATATTACCACCAAACGACTGGGTAAACTTATCAGCAAATCCATAATAAGTTGGCAACATGCCTTTCAACTGCTTGAATGAGCGAGGACGTCCCCACTGCATACCCTGACGGTTGATAGCGTCATAAGGCATTGCATAGATGAAGTCTTCTATCTGAGAGCCATTGTCGTATGAGAACTTATGCAGATAGTCAACAGAGCCCAAATTGAACTTACCGCTATTGATGATGTCATCACAAAGCTCGATACATGCATCGAGTTTTGGATTTGCAGCAGTAGCAGCATCATACTGATCAACAGACTCGGCTGTATAGACTGGCCAGTTGATATAAAGCTTAGCAAGCAGAGCCTGTGCCATCCACTTGGTTGGCTTACCATAGGTATTCTCTGTTACATCCTCTGTGAGGTAAGGAATAATCTCTGTGAGTTCTTTCTCAATCCACTCTGCAACTTCCTTACGTGGAGAACGCGCTACGACCTCACCCTCAGCAGGCACCTTTACAAGGATAGGTGAGTCACCGAAACTATCCATCAGAATCCATGTAAAATAAGCACGCATGGCACGGGCAGGAGCTGTCATTTGAGCAGAAGCACCACTGAGTTCTGCGAGAATGGTATTCACCTTCGTAATACCTGATGTGAGTTCAGAATACCAATCGAGCGAAGCATCAGTTGCTCTACTATCATGAAGAGCCTGATGAGCATATGTTCCACTATCATAGTAACCACCATCAAAAGCCAGAGACGTAAACTCATCCGAAGCAAGGCACTGTGCTTCCATGTATCGGCGACCAAGAGTACCAGACAAGTGGAAATATACATCTGACATCTTGGCCTCTACCATGATCATTGGGTCAATACCAGAATTCTTACTGGGGTCTTCTGTGTATTGAGAATTCGGATTTACATCCAAATCTGTACAACTGGTAAGTGCTACGGCAAACATGCCAGCTGCAAGAACAATTTTATTTAGTTTCATATTCTAAAATCTTTTAAATGATATTTACTTTACAGTCACAATAGCAATACGGTTTGCATGATTAGTATCAGCACCCTTTGCCAAGATGCGCACTACTTCGACGCCCTTGTCCTGAAGATACTTGGCAACTGTATCAGCACGCTGTTGAGAGAGCTTCTGGTTTACATTTTTGGCACCTTCTGGTGAAGCATAAGCAACAATCTCTACCTTAGCACCCTTCTGAATACCATCGAGTTCTGCAGTGTTGTTAATCTTAGACGAATTAGCTGGGAAGGTAACAACGTATGTTGAGTTAACAAGGACGTCCTTGCCTGGGATCTCCTTCACTACCTCCTTAACAACAGGAACCTCCTTAACAACAGGAACTTCCTTAATAACCTCTCTTATAATGGGCTCAGCAGTCTTTTTCTTCTTGCCACCATTGCCAAAGTTGATTTTCACACCGACCATGAAGGTACGTGTGTGTGGATAACGGCTCCAACGATAGTCGATACCTGGGTCGATACCACCGAGGTTAACCTCTGGGTCAAGACCCTTGTAGTTTGTAATAGTGAACACATTGTTTGCTGTACCATACAGTGTCAAATCCTGAATCCAGTCGTTGAAACAGTTCCTGAATGTGTAGCTCAGCGACAATGACTGCAGACGTACGTATGAACCATTCTCAATCCAACGGTTTGATGGAAGTGAACCAGAAGCATCGCCAGCAGGGAATGACAGGAACTCTTTCAGAACGTTCTTACCATCTGAGAACATCTGTGCGCTGTTGTAGTGTGCACGTGGAGCATTGTAAACATCATGACCAAATACGCCAGTGATGAATGCGTTCAGGTTCCAGTTCTTATATGTAAGACTATTGTTCCATCCTACGTTGAGCTTAGGCTGTGCACAACCTGTGATAGAACGATCCTTAAGACTAGGATTGTTGGTTGTTGCGCCTGTGCGTTTACCATTTTCATCCAGCACATAGTACTCTGAACGTCCGTTTACAGTACCTGCATACTGGTAAGTATAGAATGTACCAATAGACTCACCCTCCATAATGCGCTGTGTCCATCCGTCTGCAGAAACGCCTGCAACCATTGGGTCACCCTGAGTGAGGTTAGTGGTCTTAAACTGATCATTCTGCATCTTGTCCACCTTATTCTTGTTGTGAGACAGGTTAACGGTGGTACTCCATGTGAAGTTCTTGGTCTGAACAGGAACAGCGTTAATTGAGAATTCAATACCCTTGTTAGTCATCTCACCAACGTTAGCATCCATCCAACCATATACATACTTTGTTGTTGGAACAGGATAGCCCCAAATCAGATCCTTGGTCTTCTTGTGATAAACCTCAACAGTACCGTTGATACGACCACGCAAGAATGCGAAGTCAAGACCGATATTCAGCATTGATGTGGTCTCCCACTTCAGATCAGGGTTAGCATTCTTAGTGGCTGCATATGAACGATAGACCTTACCATCGTGTGTGAATGAACCAGTAGCGCCATAAGTTGCGTATGAAGAATAAATATCAAATCCCATAGCGTTACCAGAAACACCATAACCAGCACGGAGCTTCAAGTTGTCGAAGATATTCTGATTCTTCATGAAGTTCTCCTCGGTGATGTTCCAAGCAGCAGATACTGATGGGAATGTACCCCAACGCTTGTTCTTACCAAATACTGAAGAACCATCGCGACGGATAGTGGCCTGCAGCATGTAGCGACCATTAAACGAGTAGTTGGCACGACCATAGAACGAGATGTTCTTAACATTCTCCACATAACCACTCTGAACAGAGTTCTGAACACCAAGGATAGTCTGGGCATACGACATGTTGTACCATGTCAGGTCGTCATTGTAATAACCCTCAACATTCAAACCAAAGCCATCGTTATTCTTCTTCTTCTCCCAAGAGTAACCAGCCATCAGGTCAACCTTGTGCTTTCCAGCAGTGAAGCCATAGTTCAGATAGGTCTCGAAAGTCTGCTCACGGCCAAAGTATGTATTGCGGCTGGCCTGACCATTCTTGTTACCAATACCCTCGAGCTGAGAATTACGGGTGTTATAAGCACTATAGGTACTCTGGTAATTGCTCCAAGAGTAGTTCACATTCCAGAGGAGGCCCTTCAGAATCTCCAGAGTAGCCTTACCGATAAACTGGTTACGCTTCCAGATAGTCTCTGAGGTATTCTCTTCCATCAAAGCCAGTGGGTTGTAGTTCTTTGAACCTGCACCAATTGACCAAGAACCATCAGCGTTCTTGATGGGGTTGGTTGGAGAGTAGTAGTTCATCGCATCAAGAACAGATGCACCCTCGTTGCCTGTAGGCACACCGAAGTGCTTGCCATACATGGCATTCAGGCTCATCGACAAAGTGAGGCGGTCTTTCAATGTCTTTGTAGAAACGAGTGAACGCACATTGAAACGGTCCATACCAGTCATCTTGATCACACCCTCACGCTTCATGAGGTTAGCACTGATCATATAGTTGGTACGGTCGTTACCACCATTGATACCTACGTTGTGATTGTGGCTGATACCTGTGCGCAACACCTCGTCCTGCCAGTTGGTGCTTGCACCACCATCCTTCAAGGTAACACCATTCTTTGTTGCATAGTCGCGCAGCTGGGCAGCTGTTGCCATATCATATTTCTTCAGGATATTATCGAAAGCTACATAACCATTATAGGTAACGTTGGTTCTCTCTTTATCACCCTTCTTGGTGGTGATAATGATTACACCATTGGCAGCCTTAGAACCATAGATAGCGGTAGCAGTAGCATCACGCAGCACATCGATGCTCTCGATATCGTCTGGTGAAACGATAGAGATATCAACACCTGGAATACCATCTACTACATAGTAAGGCGACATAGCACCACTACGGAGCGTAGAAGCACCACGAAGTGTGATGGTTGGAGAACCGTTAGGGTCAGCAGTAGAAGAAACTACCAGTCCGGGCACCTTACCCTGCAGCATCTGACCTGGGTCGGTGAACACACCACGGTTCAGGTCTTCAGCTTTCACGGTGGTGATAGACGAGGTAACGTCCTTACGGCGCATGGTACCGTAACCTACTACTACCACTTCGTTCAGCATCTTGTTGTCCTCTTCGAGCGTCACCTTCATGCCGTTACGGGCAGCCAGGGTCTGGGGGTTGTAGCCTACATACGAGAATGAAAGTTTGGCACCTTGCTTAACCGTGATGGTAAAGTCACCATTGTAATCGGTTACTACACCATTGTTGGTTCCTGTCTCCAATACGCTTACGCCAATCAGAGGCTCACCGGTAGCATCCAGTACAGTTCCCGACACCTTGTTCTGTGCCAGCATCACTGTACTGCACAACAGAAAGAACACAAAAAACATGGTCTTCTGCATTCCTTGTTTGAGATTTAGGATCTTTTGCATAATTTAAAATTAAAAGTTAGTAAAAAAATATTTATTCTTAATATGATTACATATAAACAGTGGCATGCTCGGTTAGCAGGGGCACCTTCATGCGCCTCATGGCCTTGAGACTGGCCTCAACAAAGCCCTCGCCCTTACACGGACGCTTATCCATGTAGCGCTGACCCTCACCAAGCAGTCGCACGCGAACATTATTAAAATAGATGTCCTTCACCTTGCCGGGCTCGTCACCACCCACAAAGCAGCCGTTCTCGCTGGTAGCCGTGATATTGTTGAAATAGATACGGCTCACCTCACCGCAGCGGCCCTCTATCTGCCCCTTGGGGAATCGCCAGTTGGCATCCTTATGGTTACCATTGGCACGGGGATAGCTGGTCACATAGATAGGCTCTGCCTTACCCCACCACACATCGCTCCACAGGCGGCAGTCCATCTGGATATTCGAGAACACCACATCGGTCACGGTACCCTCATCGCGATTCTGGATGCCCAGGCCGCGGTTAGAGCCGGTGATGATACAGTTATCGAACACCACATTGTAGATAGAGTCCATATTCTCGCTACCAATCTTGATGGCACACGAACGACTCGACATCACGCAGTTGGTCACGGTGATATCATGGCACGAGCCATACTGTTCGAACTCCCTGCGGTTCTTCAGACAGATGCAGTCATCGCCGCTGGTAATATGACAGTTGGCGATACGCACATGCTTAGAGTGGTCGATATCGATGCCATCGCCATTACGGATCTTCAGGTTGTTGAGCAGGTTGATACCATCGATCACAGCCTCATCACAACCGATGAGGTGAACGGTCCAATAGGCTCCTTCCTTGATGGTGACATCACGGATGGTGAGCTGCTTCACATCGGTCAGCGTGAGCACATGCGGACGGGGATCGAAAGCCTGATCCTTCAGGGGCTTCAGCTCATAGCTGTCGCTCAGCTCTGCCCCCATAAAGGCAATGCCGTTGCCATGAATGGTACCCTTACCGCAGATGCTGATGTTCTCAGCATGCGCTGCCCAGAGCCACAGCATACCCTCGCCCCGGTTTTCACCAAAGGCGCTCAGGTGATAGATAGCCTCGTCGGGGTGGGCCTTGAGCGTGGCGGTAGCCTCCAGGTATAGCTCCACATGACTCTTGAGCTGGATAGGACCAGCCAGGAAGGTGTGACAGCGTGGCAACAGCACACGACCGCCCCCCTCATCCGAGCACTGATCGATGGCGCGCTGGATGGCAGCGGCATCATCGGTCACGCCATCGCCAACGGCACCAAAACTCATCACATCATATATCGTCTGCGACCATGCCGGAAAGACCGTCATGCTAAGCATAAAAACCCAGAAAAGTGTACGTTTTACCATTAATTGCAATTAGTAGTACCAAATTATTGATGCAAAGATAGCATATTTTCCGAATAAAACAAAACTTTTAGAAAAAAAAAGTTATCTTTGCAAGCGAAAAAAAGTTATTATTAAAAAAAAGGCGATTTTAATGACAGACATTTGTTGTATCGGGCACATCACTCGCGATAGGATTATCACGCAGGTTCCGCCCATGACCACACACTGTGCAGGCGGCTCAGCCTACTATATGGCATGGGCCATCGAGGCACTGCCACACGACATCGACTTCCACATGATTACTTCGGTGAGCCGTGAGGTGATGCCCGAGGTAGAGAAGCTGCGCCAAGCCGGCATGAGAGTGACGGCTTTCGAGAGCGACACCAACGTGTTCTTCGAGAACAAGTACGGTGCCAACATGGACAACCGCACGCAGAGGGTGCTGGCCAAGTCAGCGCCGTTCACCTTCGACCAGCTGAAGGATGAAGCGGCACGGGTGTTCCATCTGGGCACCCTGCTGGCCGATGACTTTGCGCCAGAGGTGGTGGAATACCTGGCCACCAAGGGCGATGTGAGCATCGACGTGCAAGGCTACCTGCGCGAGGTGGTAGGCGAAGAGGTGAGAGCCTGCGAGTGGACCGACAAGCGACGTCTGTTGCGCCACACAGCCATCCTGAAGGTGAACGAGTGGGAATGTCAGACACTCACCGGCATCACCGACCCGCGCGAGGCGGCCCAGCAGATACACGACTGGGGTGTGCGCGAGGTGATCGTGACCCTGGGTGGCGGCGGCTCGATGATACTGGCAGAAGGCCGGTTCTTTGAGACACCCGCCTACGCGCCAGCCAAACTGGTGGATGCCACCGGCTGTGGCGACACCTACAGTGCCGGTTACCTGTATGCCCGCGCACGCGGCATGGGCTATGCCGAGAGCGGTCAGTTCGCCGCCGCCATGTGCACCCTCAAACTGGAGCACACCGGCCCCTTCACCCACCACATAGAGGATGTATACCGGATCATCAAGCAATATCAATAATATCTAATTAAAGTATGTACCAACTTAAGACTCATTCGCGTGGCCTGTTGTTTGCCTTGTTGCTATCAATGACAGCCAACAGCAGCCATGCCCAGAATCGGTTGTATGCCGATGAATTCCCCTTAGGGGATGTGACACTACTCGACGGACCGCTGAAGAAAGCGCGCGACCTGAACATCAAAACCCTGCTGAAGTACGACTGCGACCGCTTGCTGGCACCCTATCTGAAGGAAGCCGGACTGACGCCAAAAGCCAAGTCGTACCCCAACTGGGATGGACTCGACGGCCATGTGGGCGGCCACTATCTCACCGCCATGGCCATCAATGCCGCTACCGGCGACGAGGCTTGCCGCCAGCGCATGAACTATTTCATCAGCGAGCTGCAGGCCTGTGCCGACGCCAATGCCAAGAACCACCCCGCCTGGGGCAAGGGCTATGTGGGCGGTGTGCCGGGCAGCGACCGTGTGTGGGGACACTTCAAGAAGGGCGACTTCGGAGCCTACTACGGCTCGTGGGTGCCTTTCTATAATATTCATAAGATGTATGCCGGTCTGCGCGATGCCTGGGTGTACTGCGGCAACGAGCAGGCCAAACAGCTCTTCCTGGGTTTCTGCGACTGGGCCATCGACCTCACCGCAGGTCTCAGCGATACCCAGCTGGAGCGTGCCCTCGACACTGAGCATGGCGGCATGAACGAGGTATTAGCAGACGCCTATGCCATCACCCACGAACAGAAATATCTGGATGCAGCCCGCCGGTTCTCACACCGCCGTCTGCTCAACCCGCTGATGCAGCGCCGCGATGTGCTCGACAACATGCATGCCAACACCCAGGTGCCCAAGGTCATCGGTTTTGAGCGTATTGCAGAGTTGGCTGGCGACGAGGCCTACCACACGGCAGGCGCCTATTTCTGGGATATCGTGACAGGCGAGCGCACGCTGGCCTTTGGCGGCAACAGCCGTCGTGAGCATTTCCCCAGCCGTGAGGCCTGTCAGGACTTTGTGCAGGATATCGACGGACCGGAGAGCTGCAACACCAACAACATGATGAAACTCACCGAGGATCTGCATCGCCGCAACCCCGAGGCACGCTTTGCCGACTTCTACGAGTTGGCGATGTTCAACCACATCCTCTCCACCCAGCACCCCGAGCACGGCGGCTATGTGTATTTCACCTCAGCCCGTCCGCGCCACTACCGCAACTACTCTGCCCCCAACGAGGCCATGTGGTGCTGCGTGGGCACTGGTATGGAGAATCATGGCAAGTACGGCCAGTTTGTCTATACCCATCATGACAACGCCCTCTACGTGAACCTCTTCGTGGCCTCCGAGCTCAACTGGCAGGAGCGGGGCATCCAGCTCCGTCAGGAAACCACGTTCCCCTATAGCGAGAGCAGCCGCATCACCATCACAAAGGGCAAGGGTCAGTTCGCCCTGCAGCTGCGCTACCCCGGCTGGGTGAAGCCCGGACAGTTCAGTGTCAAGGTCAACGGCAAGCCCGTGAGCATCGTCACCGGTCCCGCCAGCTATGTCACCATCGACCGCCAGTGGAAGAAAGGCGACGTGGTGGATATTCTGTTCCCCATGCACAACAGCGTGAAGTACCTGCCCAACATGCCACAGTATATCGCCCTGATGCACGGTCCCATCATGCTGGCCATGAAGACCGGCACCGAGGATCTGGCCATGCTCATTGCCGACGACAGTCGCTTCGGACAGTTGGCCGTTGGCAAGAAGCTGCCCATCGACCAGGCCCCCATCCTGGTGAATAAGGATGTGGAGAGCATTGCCAACCAGCTACAGCCCATTGCTGGCAAGCCCCTGCACTTCAACCTCACCACCAAGATGGTCAACGAGATACGCAACGAGCTCATGCCCTTCTTCGAGCTCCACGATGCCCGCTATATGATGTACTGGCTGGCCCTGAGCGAGGATAGCTATAAGGATTATCTGAGCAACCTGGCCAAGCAGGAGCAGGAGCGCCAGGCCCTCGAGGCCCGCACCACCGACAAGGTGCAGCCAGGCGAGCAGCAGCCCGAGAGCGACCATTTCATGGAGACCGACCAATCGACCGTGGGCAACACCAACGACGTGTTCTTCCGTGATGCCCGCGACGGTCACTACTTCAGCTACCTGATGCAGACTGGTGGCAAGACCAACCTGAGCCTGCGTCTGAAATACTGGGGGGTGGGCGACTGGAAGAACCCCGAGTTCGACATCCTGGTAGACGATGTACTGATGACCTCCATCAACCTCACCGGCAAATATCGCACCTCACAGTTCAAGTACGAGGAGTATCCCATCCCTGCCCAGCTGCTCAAGGGCAAGAAACAGGTGCGCATCAAGTTCGTGGCCAAGCCCAGAAAGCAGGTTGGCGAGATCTACGAAGTAAGACTCATTAGTAACAATCAATAACATCAACTATGTACAAAAAATCAATTCTATGTGCTGCCCTTGCAGCAGCCACAATGGGCCTGAACGCCCAGAAACCTATCAAAGCCCCTGCTGGCGGCAAGGCCATCAGCAACGAGCTCATCGGTATCTTCTTCGAGGATATCAACAACTCTGCCGACGGCGGTCTCTATGCCGAGCTCATCCAGAACGGCGCCTTCGAGTTCTCACCTGTTGAGCGCGATGGCTGGGGCCCCGGCACTGCCTGGCGCATCACCCGTCCAGGCCATTCTACAGGCTATATCCAGCCACGCATGGACAACCCCGTGCATGCCAACAACGCCAACTACATGCGCCTGCACTGCGAACGTGCCAACCAGTATTATGACTACACCGGCTGGACTGGCTTTGGCATCCAGAACGACGGTTTCGACGGCATCTCTGTCAAGGCCGGTCAGAAATACGATTTCTCTGTGTTCATGCGTAATGTCAAGGGCGCAGCCAAGAATGTGCGCGTGGTGCTGGTAGAGAATCAGCCCGGTTGGCCACCCAAGGACCCCAAGCTGCTGGCAGAGACCACCATCAACGTAAGCAACACCGACTGGCAGAAGTTCCAGGCTGTGCTCACCCCCAATGCCGACTGCAAGAAGGCATCGCTGCAGATCCTGGTGCTCACCCCAGGCGATATGGATGTCGATGTGGTATCACTCATGCCCGAGGACACTTATAAAGGCCATGGTCTGCGCAAAGACCTGGCTCAGGCACTGGCTGACTTGAAGCCCAAGTTCATGCGATTCCCTGGCGGCTGCGTGGTTCACGGTGGTGGCGACGGTTTCTGGAACACCTATCGCTGGAAGACCACCATCGGTCCTAAGGAGCAGCGCCGCCAGCTCAAAAACACCTGGGGTTATCACCAGAGTGTAGGTCTGGGCTATTTCGAATACTTCCAGTTCTGCGAAGACCTGGGCATGGAGCCCCTGCCCATCCTGCCTGCCGGTGTGAGCTGTCAGGGTGCCAATGGCGGCTGGGGCATGAAAGGTCAGGCACAGGATGTCGTTCCCATGAGCGAGATGGACGAGTGGGTTGACGAGTGCATCGACCTCATCGAGTGGGCCAACGGCGATCCCGCCACCAACAAATGGGCCAAGATGCGTGCTGAGGCAGGTCATCCCAAACCTTTCAACCTTAAATATTTAGGTATCGGTAACGAAGAGCGCATCTCGCCTGAGTTCTGCGAGCGCTTCAAGTATATCTACGAGCGTGTCACCAAGGCGCATCCCGAGATTGTGATCGTGGGTACAGCCGGTCCTGGCTCACATGCCGACAACGGCGACTACCAGAACGGTTGGAAGTTGGCAGAGGAGCTCAACATGCCCATCCTCGACGAGCACTACTACGAGCCACACGACTATTTCCTGAACAAGCGCCAGTACGACAGCTATCCACGCGACCGCAAGACCAAGGTTTATCTGGGCGAGTATGCCGCTAAGGACAAGAAACTCATCGACGCTCTGGCAGAGGGCCTGTACCTGTTGCACGTAGAGCGCAATGGCGATGTAGTAGCCATGACATCTTACGCTCCCCTCTTTGCCCGCAAGAACGGCACCCAGTGGAACCCCGACCTCATCTACTACGACAACGAGCGCCCCTTCCTCACCTGCAGCTACTATGTGCAGCAGCTGTTCGGACAGTCAAGCGGTAACTACTACTATGGCGACTGTGTGAAGTTTGAGGGCGATGCCGCTGATGCCATCCAGCCCATGGAGGGTGTGCACTACGGTCAGAGCGTGGTTCTGAACACCAAGACCCGTCAGCTGTTTGTGAAGCTCGTTAACGCTGGTGCTGATGCCAAGAAGGCCAACATCAACCTGAGCCGCTTCGGCATCAAGAAACAGGCCACCAAGACCACCATTGCCGGTCAGCCCAACGACGAGAACAACTTCGATGCCCAGCCCATCGCTCCTAAGAAAGAGCAGCTCAAGGCCCAGAAGAAGTTCACCCTCGACCTGGCTCCCTACTCGATGGTGATGCTCACCTACCAGCTGTAAGCTCAATGCATCGGCCGTGCATCGGTGCAACATCGGAGATGCATCGCTCGTGCATCGGTCGTGCATCGGTCGTGCATCGCTCAAGCATCGGTGAAAAGGCACTTTGAGCGATGCTGCACCGATGCTGCACCGATGCTATACCGATGCTATACCGATACTGCACCGATGCATCTCCGTTGCATCACCGATGCTAGAGCACTTCAGTTCCTGTCCCCTGACACTCACAAGGTAGGGTCCATCCTGTGTATACAAATAGTTATATGCCAAATCATGGTATTGGGACATTTGTGAGAAAGTTTGGGGGATATTAATTAGTTTAAACTCATCTAAAGATATAATGAAAAAGTTATTATCAATATTATTGGTTTTTGTAGTGTCTTCTTGTATTTACAAGAACGTGTATCACTTTGAAGAAGATGATTTGATGTGGATAAATGTGTATTCTTTAGGTGATACTGTGAGATTAGAGACTACGAATGGATGTGATCTTTTATGTATGACAAAAAGGAAAGTTTTCGATAAGAAAGCGCCATTTATAGAGAATGAAGGCCAAGAGGTGTTGGGAGATTATAATGCAGTAGCATATTATGAAGGCTTTTTTGTTCACAATTCAACCAGACATAGAGTTTGGGTTTCTATCACCAAGAACTCACATAAAGGATTATATGCCAGTTTCCACATAGGGGGAAGGTATTGTTTTTCCATAGAAAAAGATTCTAGAAATTTGAATGGAGATGGTACCTCAATAAAAGATACTATCGTTATAGATAACAAAAACTCTACATTAGGTAATAGGGAGCCTTGCGCTGATGACTTTGAATATATTAAATGGAGCAAGAATGAAGGCTTGATGGAATACCGGCTATTAGATGGAACCATATATCCGAAATAGGAATGATTATTATTAAAAGGGGGCGGTTGTGATCATTTTCTTTCTTAATTGTCTTGCCATATTTATGGTTTATCTTTAATTCACCAGACCAAAGGGAGGATGACCCGGCACTCAATACTTAAAGCTGCTACCACCAACGAACTCACGCATATAGGAACCTTCTTTTGAACCAGAGCCCAAAAACCGGGTCTGTAAGATATAACTGTCGCATTTCTGAAAAGATAAGATCGCGTTCAATCAAAGCATCACGTAAGCGGACTAAATTAGAAGGGCTTCCTAAGTCGAACATAGAGCGGACACGCTTCTCGTTATAACCGGAATGGATACCGGAGACGATAGCCTTTATCAGATTCATCTGGTAGGCCGACAGAGACTCTACCTGTTGCATATACAACGCTTCGTTAGTGCTAATCAATTCGGAAATAGCTACCGACATCATATCGTCTGTAACAGTACCACCTTGAGGCAAATGGTTTAACAATATAGATGACAGATGCTGAACATACGAGGGATAATTATCTACAACTTCACAAATGCGTTCAACAATCTGTTCTGGCACATGCTTTCCTGCAGCCTCAAAATGATTAATGATATAATCCATCCAATCTCTGGTGGGAATCTTCTGGAGCTGCAAAAGATCACCAAACTGATAGAATGGCATACTGCGATTAAGAAAAATCTTACTCATCATGTGGCGCTTACTACCATAAAGACAATAAGAAGTATAGTGGTGGTGCTGCCAAGCAGAACGTAATCTTGCTTGTACTTGTTTGGTATTTTCAAACTCTCCCACTTGCTGGAACTCATCGATACACACCACGATACGACGGTTTTTACGCTTGGCAATGACTTCCACCATATTGAGTACCTCTTCAGGTGAATGTGTCTCAGGTGTTATCCCAAGCGAGACGCTTATCTCAGACACAGGATCGAGAGGAATACCTATCTTCGGAGTCAAACGGACTAAAAAGTCACGCGCCTCATCCATCCATAATTGAATCTTGGTGGCTGTTTGTTTTAAAACCGCAACAGCCAGAGCATTATAGAACTCGTATTCCGTCTTACAACCAAAAATATCAAGTTTAACAATGATCATGTCGTCGTTGTTAAGATGGCGACATACATGATCAACCAACGAAGTCTTGCCATACCGACGAGGAGAAATCAAAATAGAGTTGATGCCCGACGTGAAATTAGCCTTCAATCGCTTGGTTTCTTCCTCCCTTCCAGTAAAATTATAGTCGGTAACAGCGATTCCATAAACAAAACTTTTCTCCATAACCATCTCATTTTGAGCGCAAATATACGCATTAAAACGCAATTACACAAGTTTGTGAATCACAAACTTGTGTAATTTAAGGATTCTTAGTAAATTGACACCTTTTTAGCCCCTGTATTTGAAGCTGCTGCCGCCTACGAACTCACGCATGATGCTGGTGGGGGGGATCTCCTTGTCGCTGATGGGAATGAAATAGCGCAGGAACTTCAACAGACGATGGGCCTCGGCATACTCGGGGCAGTTCTTAGGCACTGAGGCGGAGGTGCCAGGGGACAGGAACCTGGCACGGAGATGCATCTCCGTTGCATCACCGATGCTAGGAGGTGCCATGTCAGTGGCATCATTACTTTGAATGATCACCTTCTCCAACCCCGTGATCACCATCTTTACTGAGCCCATTTTTTGAAGAGGGTTCATTATTATTTAAATTCTATTTGGTGTAAATCATAAAAGATTTCCCATTACCATGAACTCAATACTTAAAGCTGCTGCCGCCTACGAACTCACGCATGATGCTGGTGGGTATTATTTTTATGCGATTGTTTGGCTGATTGGGAATAAGTTAGTATCTTTGCAAGCTGTAAGGATAATGAAAAGGTATTGCTATATCATACTGCTTGGTCTCCTGCTTTTGAGCTGCTCTGAGCGTCAGACCTTCATCTCAACCTTGGACCGTGCCAAGGCTGTGCTCGACGAGCATCCCGATTCCGCCTTACGGATTCTGGATAGCTTAGGTAGTCACGAGGCTGATTTCGGCAGACATTTCAGGATGCGGTACCGCCTGTATCGCCTCAGTGCCTATAACAAACTTGATACCGTGTTCCGTTCTACAGCAGAACCGCAACAGCTTGCCGACTACTTCGAGGATAACGGTACTGCCAACGAATGCGTCCTTGCTCGCTATCTATTAGGCCGTGCCTATAGTGATATGGGTGAAGCGCCAAATGCCTTGCAGACATATTATACAGCTATTGCCGCTGCTGATACGCTCAGTGGGGATTGCGATTTTAATACATTGAGGGGCATCTATGGTCAGATGGCTTATATCTTCCATCGTCAGAACCTGCCACATGATGAAATCTGGGCGTTCCAGCATTATATTGACTATACAAGGCGTACGTCAAATGAGGAGGAGTATATCATGGCAAAGGCCCAGTTGGTTCGACCATATTATCTTCTTGGCGAAAAGGATTCTGTACTACATTTAATTGATGATACGTTCTGTGCTCTTAGACGTTTAGGGAATCATAAAAGAGCAGCAGCCCTATTAGTCACGGCTATTTATATTCATGTAGAACAGCATGACTTATCAAAAGCTCAGCAGGCTATAGACATATTTGAACATGAGTCTGGCTTATTTGATAGAAAGGGGGATGTCGCAAGAGGTCGTGAGGGATACTATTACATAAAGGGGTTCTTTGAACTTGGCGTTAACCAAGTTGACTCTGCAGAATTCTATTTTCGAAGGGCTTTAGAAAATGGCTATTTGTCGGAAGGATACAAGGGGCTTCTTTCTATATATAAGGTGAAAAATAACATCGACTCAATCGTTCATTTCGCTAATCTTTATGAGGCGGCACAGGATTCCTTGCACAACAGGATGCAAACCAATGCCATTCACCAGATGTCTGCCCTCTACAACTATAGCAGAAGCCAGAAAGAGGCCGAACAGGAAAGGGAGAAATCCCGTAGTACATTAGTCCTGCTGAATTATATCATTCTTATTGCTATTGCTTTATCTGTTATCATTGTCATCATATGCTGGTTATATAGAAAAGCCCAAAAAGAAAAGCGAGTAAAGATAGCCAGATTGAGATCGTCGCTTGCCAATGCGAGAAAGCAAAGACGTGTTGTGCAAGAGGAGCTGCAGAAATTGAAAGACAAGGATTACGAGGGTATGATTGTCGAAAAAGAAAATCAAGAGGCCGAACTGACCAGAATCATCAGTCAGTTGCAGGCAGAAAATACTATGTATAAAAATAGTAGTTTGCCTCACGACAATCTGGATGATTTTCTTGATAGCCCAATTGCTCAGTTATTTATAAAGAAAGCCAAAGGAAAGGCCGAGCGTCCCGAACCAACAGAAGCAGAGTGGAAAATGTTGCTCTCCCAATTCTGCAAGGACAATCCTTTCACTTTTAAGTCTTTTGGCAGTGGAAAATCTTTGTCCCTGTTGGAGCAGCGTATCTGCATATTATTAATCCTTGATATCCCCGAGAGAGATATTGCAAAGATGACAACCTCACAGGCCTCCACCGTTTCTAACGCAAAAACTCGTGCCAACGAGAAACTCTATGGTAAAAAAGAAGCTCATTCGCTTAAAACCAACCTGATTCATGCGCTCAGAGGTGTTTGACGAATTTTGACGAATTATTTCTGTAACTTATTGATATAAAGAGTCTTAGATAATGTGAAAATCTAAAATTGTAAAGTGCTGCCGAATAAAAAGATATGTTTTTATTTGGCGCTTTAATTTTGTGTAGATATCTTTGTAGCCAAATTAAAATTACTTGAAAATGAAACATATTTTTTTTATCATTGTTTTAGTTTTCTCAGCGTTGTTTTGCAATGCTGAGGAATTGAATGAAGGTCTGGCAGAAGGTGAAAAGATTGTTCTTCATGTAGGTATACTCGATCCTACAGAACCTTGGGAACCAATAAAGAAGGCTCCTGTACGCGTTCCTTCTGTCAGTATTGAAGACTATACTTTGTATTTTGCTTCCTCATGCGATGGTTGCCCACTACGTCTGTTAGACGAAAATGGTATGGTGGTTTATTCAACGGTAATTCCGCCTGGCACGAAATCCTTGTTACTTCCGGCTTATCTTTCTGGTGATTATCAGATTCAGATTGTCCGAGGTAGATTCTGTTTCTGGGGATATATATATGTATAATAACTTTCGATGAGATGTCCTACTAAAGAAAAAGTGATATATTATTTATGAAACTGAAATTATTACTACCATTATTGCTATCTGGAGCGATGTCGGTCTATGGTCAGGTGAATCTGTCTGGCATGGTTCCACAATCGGCAGACAGCTTGCAGAAATGCAAAATCCGCTACTTCTCTCCCGGCAGAGGCGGGATGAACAGAGTATGGGACTTTTCCAAAAAGCTGGGCTCCAAGGAGTCTTCGCAGGTGATGTTTATGAAAGACAGCACAGGCATGGTGTCGGTCATTGAAACCGGTAAGAACAGCTACTATCGTACAACATCCGACACGCTTGTACTCCTTGGCAGTGAAACAGCGTTAGAGAAACGTGCGTATATCAATGATAAAATCTCCAAGAGATTCCCGCTTGTATATGGCGACTCTATCAGTATGCCTTTCCGATGCGAAGGCATGTATTGTGGTAATCATCCTTTCCGCGAGTTAGGTGTAACCACCATTAAGGTTGATGCCATGGGGGCTATCGTACTGGCCGAGAACGATACGGTAGATCATGTCAAACGGGTACATACCATTGATTCCTATTCTATCTGCATGGATATTGATTCAGTAGCCCTTGATACAGCCAAGCTCACTCAGATTATCGAAGAAAGATATGAGTGGTATCTCCCTGAAGCGCAATATCCTATCATTGAAGATGTGATGAGCACCACTTATTACAATATGGAAACGATTGGTACTACCAAGTATGCCTACTGCAACCTGCCAGAGCATCAGGTGGCCTACTATATCACGCCCTTGGACGAGGATGCCCCCGACGAGCCAGACAATTCGTTTGACGAAGAGCAACAGTCGCCAAATATCATTCATTATGAGATAGAGACCATAGGCAAGAACATCCGGATAACTTATGACCTTGATGCAGAAGCCTCCATTACGACGATAGTTGCCAACCATACAGGCCTGCTATGCATGAGCAGACATTGGATCCAGCCTGCTGGTCAAGGCAACTCGGTAGAGTTGGATTGTAACGGCTTACGTCCCGGCATATATATTCTTTATATCAACGTAAACGGAAAAGTATATAGCGAAAAAGTGACATTATGAAAAAAAATTTATTGATACTACTGTCCGTCGTTCTTTTCAAATTCAACGGAATGGCAGGTACAAGACTAAATGAACCGGTTACAATACCGACTCCAAACACAACAGCAATTGCGCAATATGGAATTATCCCCATGTCGTTATATACGGGCAAGGCCAATGTAAGCATTCCCTTGTATGATTGTAATACGCGTGGAATCAATCTGAATGTAAACCTATTATACGATACATCAGGAATACTAGTAAACACTCTCCCAAGTTGGACAGGACATTCCTGGACGCTTAACATTGGTGGTGTGATAACCAGAAGTGTCAAGGGCTATCCTGATGAATTTGATACGACCTACCATCCTGGTATTAATGGTGGAACTCTTTGGAAAAACTATTTTCATCGTTATAATGGAAATGTGAATGATTCTAAAGAATGCTATGGGGATTATATGCCCGATATCTTCTACTTTCACTTCATGGACAAAAGTGGAAAATTCTTTTTGGGTAACGATGGTGAATGGAAAGTTGCAAGTGATGACAATTTAATGGTGGAGTTTGATATAAATGATCCTAACAATTTTACACCCCCGTTTATTGAAGTGTTGCCAAACAAGCGTTATAAACAGCCGAAATCAATCAAAGGTTTTACGATTGTTGATCAAGATGGAAACAGATATGTTTTTGGTGGTAGCAAGCAGCAAAATGCTAGTGAGTATTCTATAGATTTCCGTGAAGATAACGATGGGGGTAATAACGGGAATGCACATGCAGAGATGTATGCTGATTCTTGGTATCTGACAGCTGTTTATGATAGATTTGGGAAAATGGTATATCGTTTCGAATATACAAGAGGATTGTTTCTTATTACATCTTCCATGTGCTATCAGAAAATTATGCCCAAAATGATGATAAACTCTCCTGTCTATCTGTCTAAGGTAACAGCATGCGATGGTACATCAATTGAGTTTATTCAGGATTCCAAGATCTTTACTTCAACGGATTTTTACTACAAACTATATAACGGAAAGAGTATTGAATCACTATATAGGGAACTCGCTTCATATCAGATCGGTACTAACATGTCCAATACTTTCATATATTTGACTGATAATGATTATTCAATGTATCACAATCCAAATAATACGAATAAGGAGAAGGATCCATTGAAGTCAATGGGCATGTCACCTCTAAAGGAAATACGTATATACAAACAGAATGTATTATGCAAGAAATACGTTCTTAATTACGATTATAGTAACTACATTAGGTTGCATTTGACAAGTGTTGAGATAAAGAATAGCAATGGTGCCCTTGATGGCAAATACAAATTCAAGTATAATCAGTTTGAAAAATTGCCTACTATTGGCGGACATTGTGACTATCTGACCACAAATAGTGATTATTGGGGGTATTACAATGGATCATCTACAGGCAAAAAGGATGTTAATACCACTTGCTCTCAATATGGAATGCTTACAGAAATACAATACCCTACAGGAGGTGTTACGACCTTCGAGTATTCAAACCATATGTATACTCACTATCGGAACGCATATCACGATGGTGTAGAACGTGTTATCAATCTTCCCAATGCTAATGGGGCACAACGTTTGGCAGCTGGAGGATTGCGTGTCATGCGAATTGCGAATTATGAAGACGAGAGCAAGAATCGACTATTAAGTGAACATTCATATTCTTATACAGATGGGCAGCTATCCACCCTTCCTGGCACTCTGCTTATTTCAGACAACAATACCACAGGAACTTATTCGCCATTTATTCCCATTCCTATGGCAAATGTGTTTGGATATCATATCGGCTATTCTAAGGTATATGAAACCATATATAGTGAAAAAGAATCTCAAAAATGGTATGATTATAGCAACTTTTCAAGTTATAAAGAAGAATCATGTTGGGGTGAATCATTGACTAGATATAAAAATAATGGGAACATAGCGGCTCGTATCAATGAGATGATGGCTGCATTCGATGAGTGGACCCAGAGAGATTACATGCAAGGAAAACTATTACGTTGTTCGGTAAGACATGAAGACGATTCTGAATGGTTAACAACTACTTATACTTACAGAACTGATAGCGTCAACCGAGAACGGAACTATGTAATTGGATATTATGACAAAAGCAGATCACACTTTTGTGAATCAGCTTCAACCCAAGGAAAACCCGTAAGTTACCGTCTGTTTTATTCAAAATACGATGTTGTAAAGAAAACAGAGAAGGTTAAGTATCACTATACTGATAGGTACTTGACAGATGTTACGACCTACAACATGAGTGATCATACTATCAACCTTTCAAATGGATATTCTCATAAGGGTGAAATGCGTTTGTGTGATTCGGAAATAAGGAGTCGTTCTGGTCTGAACACCAGATATACCTATAATTACTTGTTTTCTGGTTATTATGCACCGATAATATCAACAAAGGAGTATCGAAATAATACTTTAATACAGGACAGTCAGGTAGAATATGGATCCTTTGCCGTCAATGGCAATGTTGTAATGCTCCCAAAGGAAGAGAGAATTGTATATCCGTCACAGAAAAAGTCCATCATAAAGACTTATAAGCGATATAACAGTTCTTTCCTGCCTGTTGAATATCTGAATAAGGAAAACCAGTCAATTATCTTGGATTGGGATTCATATGACCATCTTCTTTCATACTCAATAGGCAACTACAAGACTTCCTGTGAGTATAATATCTTTGGATTAGTCTCAAAGATAACCCAGCCCAATGGCTATGAATTATTTTATGAGTACGATGATATGCAACGACTGTCGGGTATAAAAGACAAGAATGGTAGTTACATAAATAAATACAAGTATTCATATCGTACACGTTTTTAGTATATAATTGAAAGAAATGAAAAGAAATATTATTTATCTTCTTCTTTGTTGCCCGTTGCATATCATCGCACAGAGTAACAACCAGAATTATGTCATGACAGAAACGATGCTTAATGCAGACGGTAGTTCTAAAGTGTTGTCCGTTCAATATTGCGACGGCTTAGGACGCCAAAATGTACTTGCTACAAACGGTCTTAGCACAAGTGGAAGTACAGCATACACTCTTTTGGAATATGAATATCCAAACTTCGTCATCAGTTCATGGCTGCCTGGTGTTGAAGGGAGTAGCCTGGATTGGAAAAGTCCCAATTCTATTAAAGTACTTTCGAAGTCAACAAATAATGATGAGGCGCCATACACCACAACCGAAAGGGATGTGCTGGATAGAGAAGTATCTGTTCACATCCCTGGTAAGAAGTGGCATGCTTCGCAGAGGGATGTCTCTACCACACGTTATACAAATGTTACAAGTGGTAACGCTGCTTATATCGTGAAGCGATACACTATTTCTGCTAGTGGTGCAATCATTGAGAGTGGAGTATGGGATGATAGTACCTTAGGTATAGAGACTGTTTCTGATGAGGATAACAAGGCCATCATGGTGTTTACAGATGTCTATGGTCAGAAAATTCTGGAGCGGAAACCTGTAGGCAATGGTGTTTATTACGATACCTACTTTGTATATAATGATTATGGTCAACTTCGTTTCGTTCTCACGCCTGCTTACAATGAAATATCACCCTCAAAAACAATATTTGCCTATGAATATCGTTATGATAATAGAGGACGTATGGTTATGAAGATTCTTCCAAAAGACAGTTCTGGTGGCTCTGTTAGCCAGTATTATTATGATAGGGCCGACCGCATGGCTTATATGAAAGGACCAGAACTCGGTGGACGCTACAGGTTCTACTTGTACGACAAGTTGGGAAGACTGTGTGTACAAGGGACATGCAGTGGTGGCAATCAGAATGATACCATACTCGCTACAGCTACTTATAATAGCAGCACAGATGGTATCTGTAAGACAGGCTATGTGTCTCCATATACAATCAATAACCCACAGCTTGAGATTGTCAACTATTACGATAATTATGATTACATCGGAAAGGGACTGTCAAGTGCAATGCCGACTGTCAGCGTTAATAACAACCAAAAGAAATACTCTATGGGATACTTGACAGGACAGATTGTATATGCCAGTAATGGCGCTGCTCTCGGTTCTATTAACGTGTACGACCAGAAGGGACAGGTAGTAAGGTCTGTCCGTAAAGGACTTAACGGATTGCTTGAAGATATTAGCAATGTATATTCGTTCACGGGCGCAATTGATAATACCGTGTCTGATGTCAATGTCGGGTATGGAAGTCATTTCGTAGCCAGAACCAATTTTGCATACCAAAATGGCAAGAAAACAAAGATGGAACTATCTGTCAGTCACGGACAGAATGTATCTACACGTGAAACTGCCTATGCTTATGACTCTCTTGGTAAGCTGAACAGAAAGGAAAGGCAGCTGATAGGTAATTCTAAGTCGGTTTGCTCATATACTTACGACCTGCATGGATGGCTTACTAATATTAATAGTGGTGGTTTTCATGAAAAACTATATTACGCTGACGGTCTTGATGGTGGATGCTACAACGGCAATATCAGTACAATTAAATGGCAGACAGCTGATAACAATACCATTCATGGATATAATCTGAAATACGATTCAAGTAATCGACTCTATAATGCGGTATATGGCAATGACGATAACCTGACCAGTTGCAAGAATTACTTCAACGAGTATGTGCAGTACGACAGCAACGGCAACATCACCCGGCTGCAACGACGTGGACTTACAGACAACATTCATGGCGGCTTTGGTCTGGTTGACGATTTGTATATGTCGTACGATGGAAACTTGCTTACAAGTGTTCGTGACAATGCTACCCACTCCGTATATGCAGGTGCTACGGACTTCTATACCGACTCCAGCCAAAAGGAGTATCCAGTCACTTACAATGGTGCCGGTTCCCTCTTGAGCGATGCTGGGCGCAAGATTGCGAAGATAGAGTATGATCAGAATAACAACCCTATTCGTATTCAGTTTACCAATGGTAACGTGATTAAGTATATCTACAGCGCTACGGGCGAGAAACTCCGAGTAACATATCAGACAGCAGTTCCGAACATTAACGTTGCCATTGGTAGTACAAAGGAACTCGCTTCTTCAGAGATTTTGAGTACAGACTATGTGGACTATCTGCTTGGAGGCAGTCTGACGATGAAGAACGGTCGCATTGATAAATACCAATTCGATGAGGGCTACTGTCAGGCCAAAAAGAATGTAAGCAATACCAGTTATGACGACTTCACTTTCTGCTACTATGATCAGGATCATCTTGGCAACATTCGCCAAGTGACGGAGGCTGATGGTAGCAGTACAGGAAGCGTTATTCAGAAAATGAACTACTATCCTTTCGGGGCACAATTGTGTGATGGTTCCACCGACAGCAATGTACAGTCGCACAAATTCAATGGCAAGGAGTTTGACAAGATGCATGGTCTGAATACCTACGATTATGGTGCAAGACAGTATAACCCCATTACAGCAAGATGGGATCGGGTTGATCCACTGTGCGAGAAATACTATCATTTAAGCCCATACTCATATTGCGGGGGAGACCCTATTAATAGGGTTGATTTGCATGGTGATAGTATTACTATTCTTGATATGGCCTCAATTGATGCAATATATAACGCCCTACAACCAGGAACAAACTTGTCAATGAAATTTAAGAATGGAGTTTTGATTCCTGAGTCCATAAGACAAATTGCTTTAAATTCTCCAGATGCCTTTCTCCAGGATCTTTATTCTATTGCCACAAATCCTCAAATGGTTGAGCTTGCAACAACGAGTACCAATGATTATTATATTGGAAACCAATTTTTTAGTAATCCTTGGTCTTCACCCTCAGATATTGATTATGCCAAAGAATTCAATAACGGACAAGAATCATTGCTTTACCCATTAGGTAAAACAATTATTGGAAATCTAGGGCAAACACTATATCCTATATCATCAGACGAATATAAAAGATCTACCAATAACAACGTTAGGATAAACATTAATGCTATGGGAAATATAAATCAGCGCTCCTGTGGAATTGCCCATGAATTCGGACATGTAATTCTATTTTTTAAAGGACAGCCACATAGCCATTCCAATAACGCGGACTATATATATGGTAGACAATGGAACGTAATGAGACGATTGGGATATGATTATTTGGAATCACCAACAGGTACAGTTTTTAGGTAATAATGGTATGAAAAAAGTATTGTGTTTTCTTGCATTTATTATACTATGGCAACTTGAAATATATTGCCAGAATAACGAGGATGTTTTTGATGAATTCGGGTGTGTTTATACTCAAGTAAACGATTCTACAATATCGTATTGTACAAAGAAAGGAAAAAAGCATGATGTAAAATTAAAACAGATTACATTTGCAGATGGGGAAAATGTATTGGTGGACTACTTAAAGAAAGAGTATTATAAGCCTGGACCAGGGGATGATAATTACCCTTATAGGGTATTTTTCTTCATTCTTTTTGACTCCAGATTAAAAATCAAAGAAGTTAGAGGCTGTGTATTACCATTTAATCAATATACAGAATCCAAGAAGAAACGTGTTAAACAATATATTACAGGACTACAAAAGACAAAGAACAGATGGAAGAAAAAATCAATACAAAAGTGGTATGTATATTCTTTTAGTTTTGTTACAGATTAATATAAACAGAGTGTGGAGAAAGCATTGAAGGATATTGAAAACGAAACCAAAGAATAACGAATATGAGAAAAGTTAATCCATTAGAACCACAAAAGATTATCACAATGATGATCTTTCTTATGAGCATATGCACAAAAGTATATGCCCAAAGCCCATACGCTATGTTTGGCGATAACTCTAAAATGCTCGAAGCAAGGAGGGGGGCTGTTCCAAGCATAATCGTGTAGGAATACAATCAAATAATGGCGTAAACCTTTATGCAGACTTTGACCTGAATAAAGGTCTGGCAACATTGTATGATGCAGAAGGTAACATTCTCCGACAAGACAGCATCAGTGAGAATGCAAAGGCAATGTTTACAACCATAGATCCTCACGCAGAGAGTTATTATCATTTGAGTCCATATAGCTATTGTGGTGGGAATCCTATTAATGCCATAGATCCTGATGGAAGGGACTATTGGACAACTAACGATCTTAGTCAAATTCTTCAATTCCTGAATGCCGTTGGATCTGGTAATTCTCAATTTGATTTTTCAGGATGGAGCCATGCTACTGATGCAGAGTTCTGCGGGAATCTGGTGTATAATGATGAGTCTCATAAATTTTATACCAGTTATGCTAAGGTGACTAATGGAGAAATTGTAGTTACAGCAAAATCATTTGATGCAAATATTACACCTGTTTCTGCTGACAATACATCACACAATGGTGGCGTTTGGAAGATATTCATCAAGAATGGTGGTAGGCTTCATAGAATAGGAACCGCTGATAAGAATTTAAATATTTTCAAGAAATAGTATGAACTGCAATACACTAGACTATAGTTTCGTACAAAAAGTTATATATAGGAAAGTACGAAGAAATATTGTATGGGCTGAGTATGACCTGCAGTGGATATCATTCAATAGAAAGATTGATTTCGCACTTAATAGATTGAGAGAGTTTCCTTTTTCTAGATTAAAGGTAATAATATCATTTTGGGAAGAATACGAAGTGATTCAGAAAATACTCAGAAAGAATCAAACTTCCAACTATTCGCTTATAAGAAACTATAAGAGAGGATGTAAAATTCCAGGTCTACTAGAAATCTATTTTGATGAATGTCTTGATGTGAACCTTTTCCGTACTTTGATAAAGAAACACTATGGTTACGAACTGGGCAAAGCTGATAGTCTTAGTCTTGATATGATTTTTATCTTCGAGAATGATAAGGATGTAGCTATTTGTCATTTATATGATGATCGAGGTTTCCATATTTTTTATTTGAACCTATATAAACAATGTTGTGACAGATAGTAAAAGTGTTACATCTCTTGTCTATCATATTCCTTTCTTAAAGAATCATAGACGTAGTGGGAATAGAGAATTCGGCACTACTTATCAGTTTTATATTTGGAGGTCAATGAAATGAAAAAGGGGAAATATAAGTATTTCATCATATTATCAATAGTTATAATAGCCTTATTCGTGCTCAATCACTATATGTCGTATAGCATGAGAATTGGCAACACTCGTTTCTTTCTTGTGGAAACGATGGCGAATTCAAACGATGGCGAACCTTTATTAGGGCTATATTGCAAAGTTATGGATGGCGGATACAAAGGAGTGGATATGTGTGGATTCCCCAAAATTGTTTTATGGAATGACAAATATATCATTTCAAAAAATAAAAATGGAAAGGATGCTACTATTATCAGTTATGTCATAATCAATCAGGATAGTGTCAATGCTTCAGATGGTGACGTCGCTGATCTCCATGTTCTTAATTCAGAAAAGGAGTATAGTAATTACTTATATATAATAGGGCTTTCTGAAAGGGAAATGAAGCAGATTGATTGTCGTCGTATATCTTGGTGGAAATTGTTGTTCAAATAGACGACAAATAGCAATAAGTTTGGTAACACATATCAGTTTTATATATGGCAAACGAAGGTAAAATAAAAAAGATATTGAAAACCACGTTGATTGTTGTCTTCTCACTACTCTCATTTGGTGTATTTACAAAGATTGCATTTGCCAGTTTGATTGGTGGTTATGACATTACTCAATATAAGTATATTGGTAATACAAAGATAAAAATAACAGAAATAGACCCTGGTGGTGCAAAAGTATTTTCTTTTGATAAAGGCCCATTTATTGCAGAGGCTTTTGACCCTTATATTATATTTTACAATCGACTTTACATTGTGGCTCAAGGTACGCAGGGGATTGAGTGTAAGCCACACTTTGTAATTATTGAATTGCCTACTAAGGATGATGCAGACTATACTGACTGCGTTGTACATGAATTTCATTCCACGGAAGACTACGAACAACTTATTAAAGAAAAGCATATCGAACTGGAAAAGATGAATCAAACAGATGCACAGATTCCATGGAGATTCTTTTAAATTCTATATGTTGAAACAAATAAAACATATTAATATGTCAAATGGTGCCCTTTCCTACGATGCTAATAAAGGTGTCTCGTGGATTGACTACGACCAGTTAGGTAATCCTGTCCGTGTGCAGTTCACAGACCATAGCATCACAGAACATGTGTATGCAGCGGATGGAAGGAAGAAAGAACCTCACCCCAATCCTCTCCCTTGTTTCGAAGTAATATTGTAAACCCAAATTATGACTAACGTAAAGACGAGTCAAC
>JAEEGK010006731.1_pt1 | contig 27593 bp, 18 predicted proteins | sample 8958771 | NCBI WGS metagenome assembly JAEEGK01 (sample SAMN16246547, study PRJNA631951) | gut metagenome | biome: gut microbiome; feature: rumen; material: SC-attached | host: Bos | place: Iran: Karaj | collected 2018-10 | reverse complement strand
GAACGGATAGTGCATACGTTCGTTGATGTCGTGCCAGCGCTCAATCTCAGTGTCGCTGAAGTGCGTCTTTTGGCTAATGCGTTGCCATGCTTGCGGATTGTCGGTTTTAACCTTAGCTATGCACTGCGCCGTGTAGCGCATACACCAGTTGGCAAGGCGGTTGGTGTACCAGTTGTTGTTAACGTTATTCTCGTATTCGTTCGGACCCGTTACGCCAAGCATAACATACTTACCACGCTCCTCCGAGAAGGTGATGCGCTGGCTCCAGAAACGCGCGATGCCGATAAGCACTTCGAGACCATACTCTTCCAAATATTTATAGTCGAGCGTATGGCGCAAATAATTATGAATAGCAAAGGCAATAGCGCCGTTGCGGTGAATTTCCTCAAACGTGATTTCCCACTCGTTGTGGCACTCTTCACCGTTGATTGTCACCATTGGATAGAGCGCTGCACCACCCGAGAATCCGAGTTTCTGCGCATTTTCTATGGCGCGCTCAAGGTGTTTATATCTATAAATAAGCAACTGGCGTGTTACCTTCGGGTCGGCGGTAGATACGAAGAATGGTATGCAGTAAGCCTCTGTGTCCCAATATGTTGTGCCGCCATATTTTTCGCCCGTAAAACCCTTTGGACCGATATTAAGCCTTTCGTCGCGTCCCGTGTAGGTTTGGTTGAGTTGGAAGATATTGAACCTGATGCCCTGTTGAGCCGCCACGTCGCCGTCGATGATGATGTCAGACTCCTGCCACTTCAAGTCCCAAGCGCGCTCCTGTTCGGCGAGCAAGGTCTCAAAACCCGCGCTCACAGCCTCGTAAAGCACCGCGTCGGTCTTAGCCTCAATTTCGTCGGGAGTGTAATACATCGTCGATGTGATGCAGGCGTATTTGTTGATTACAACTACCTCATTCTCTTTGAGTTGCAACTTGAATTTCTTGGCGGCGTATTTCTCGCGCAAGATGGTTTCGTCGTCCAAAGTGTCAACGGAAAACCTCGTTACAACCGCCGTGCAAACCTGAAATTTGGTCTTTTTGGTTTCGGCAGTCACCGACACGCTGTCGTCAACGTGCTTGGCGATTTCCACCCAAAACTTTTCGTCGTAATTGGAATCTTGGTTCACGATGTCGGCGTCCACATCCGAAATCACCGTTGCTTTCGCGCTGAAATTCAAGGGTTTGATGGTGTATTTAATCGCGCCGATTTCGTCCCTCACGATAGAAAGGAATCGCGTAGAATTGACCTCCAAACGCTTGCCGCTCTGCATTGTCGCCACAAAATGACGCTCCAAAACGCCGCGTTTCATATCAAGTACACGCGAAAAATTGTCAACTTTGCACTTAGCCAAATCCAACTCCTCGCCGTCGATATTCACGTGGATGCCAATCCACGACGGCGCGTTGAGCATCTTGGCAAAATACTCCGGATAGCCGTTTTTCCACCAACCCACGCGGGTCTTGTCGGGGTAGTAAACGCCTGATACATAACTGCCTTGCAGTGTGTTGCCGGAGAAAGTCTCTTCGAAATTAGCCCGCTGTCCGCCCTTACCGTTGCCGATGGAACAGACGCTCTCGGAATTGCGGTTGAGGTCGTCGTTGAACCCCTCCTCAATAATCCGCCACGGGTCGTGTTTTATGTAGTTTTTCATATTTTATAGGTTTTTTCAATGATTTCACGTTGCAATTTTACAGTTTATTCTATTGATAATTACAAAATTATCATCGAAATCACATCAAAAAAATGCGCAAACGTTTGCAACAAACGTTTGCGAAAAAATAAATTTCATTTCGGCATAAAATATAATTGCTGCATTTGTCTGTAATATCAAATATTTGACTAACTTTGCCATTAAGATTGCCCATCAAAACATTGCGCCTATGAAAAAGATTCTTGCAATTTTGCTGATTTTGATTCCGCTTGCGGCATTGTCGCAGGAGAAAAAATCCAACACTCTTTATTACAAAGGGTTGGAGCTGTTCAACGCCCATAAATACCACGAAGCCATTTCATATTTTGAAAAGTGCAGCCCATTGGACAAAGCCGAATACGACGAATCGGAAGGGGCGTATTATTACCGCTCCGAGGAAAAAATTATCGACTGTTATGAGCGTCTTGCGCAGGAATATTTCGACAGGTACAATTTTGACAAAGCCCTCAAATACAAGCGGTTGGAATACAATCTGACAAAACAAAGATTTGGTGAAAACGACCCTGTATATGCAAGGAATTTGGAAAAACTTGCAAGCATCAATTCCGATTATGGAAACAATTCCGAGGCGTTGGAATTGCAATTGGAAGCCGTCAAAATCTACAAAAAAGTTTACGGCGAAAATAGCGAGGATTACGCGACAGCAATGGGCTATCTTGCGTATTACAACTATCAGATTGGAAATTATACCGAGGCGATAAAACTCGAAAATATTGCAATCAAAATCAATAAAAAACTTTTTGGAGAAAACAGCTACGAATTTGCAATTTCGCTCAACGATCTCGCAAATTGTTATGCCGCCGACGGCAATTACGAGGCTGCCATAAGGCTCGAAACATCTGCAATGGACATCTTCAAAACCCTTTACGGCGAGGAGGACGACGACTATGCAATGGCATTAAGCAATCTTGCTAATTTTTACAGCACAATGCGCAAATACGACGACGCCATCGAAATGGGTACCCGCGCTATGGAAATCCGCAAAAAAAATCCTGGCGAACATCATCCTGACTATGCAATTTCGTTGGTGAATCTTGGCAGTTATTATTACGATAAAAGTGACTGCAACAAAGCGATAGCACTTGTGTCGGAGGCTTGCGAAATTTATAAAAACACGTTTGGCGAAAATCATAATTATTATGCCCGAAGCGTGAAAAATCTTGCAAAAGCCAATTTTCGCGCAGGCAATTTTGGCAAAGCCACCAAAGAGTTCCAACTGAGTTACAATCTGTTGCGCTCGTATGTTTTGAAGAATTTTTCGTCGATGACATACAATGAACGCTCAATGTTTTGGTCGTTGTATTCCGATTTTTTTGGCGAAACACTTTCATTGTCGGCATACAAAAAACAGTCGCCGGCGTTACTTTCGCTTGCTTATAATGGTCAACTTTTTGCCAAAGGACTCACACTGAACGCCGAACTCGAAATCCAACAATTGATAGAAAACAGCGGCGACAAGACTCTTGCCGACCGTTATTGCAAAATCAAAAAAGACCGCGCAACCCTTGACGAACTTTACAGCACTTCGCCCGACAAACGCGAAATCAACGCCGACTCGCTCGCCCAAGCCATAGAACGCGAGGAAAAACTTCTTGTGGAAAGTTCCAAGGAAATCGGCGACTATACACGCAGGCTTTCTGTGGAGTGGAAGGATGTCCGAACACAATTGACAGACAAAGATATAGCGATAGAATTTGTGGATATGTTTGATGACAAAAAAGAGATTTACGCAGCATTAATTCTCAAAAAAAATATGAAATATCCGCAGATTGTCCATCTCTTTGACGCCGACGACTTTGCAACTCTCAATAAAAAAGAATATTACACCACGCCCGCACTCAATTCATTGATTTGGAAAAAGTTAGAAAAATATTTGGCGGGCGTGGAGAATGTGTTTTTTTCACCGGCGGGCATTTTTTACACGACAGGAATCGAATATTTGCCAGACGAAAATGGAGTGCCTTTTTCCCAAAAATATAAGGTTTTCAGATTGTCGTCAACGCGGGAGCTCGCATTGAATCACGATAAAAATCCCAACCGAAAGGCGGCGGTCTATGGCGGTATTTTTTATGATTTTGACAAGGGCGATTGGTCTGATTTGCAAGACGCTGATTACAAGCGCGATTTGGATGCAAGAACATCGTTCCGTGATGTGGCGGTATTTGACGACGAGTCCAATACGAGGGCGGGCGTGGCTTATTTGCGCGGCACTAAGGTGGAGGCAGACACAATTACAGCCATTTTGCGCCAAAACAATTTCCAAGTTTCGGAAAATTGCGGCGTATATGCCACGGAAGGCAATTTTAAAAATCTTTCGGGCAGCGGCATCAACATTTTGCACATTGCGACGCACGGTTTTTACAGGAACAATAGGACTTTCGGCAATTCAGGTTTTGGTTTCAACAATCAAAACAGCGAAGATATATCACTGAGCCGCAGCGGATTATTGATGGCGGGCGCAAATTCTACACTCGATCCGAACAAACGCGATGACATCCCCGACGGCATCGACGACGGCGTTTTGACGGCAAAGGAAATTTCGCGGCTCGATTTCAGTGGGTTGGATTTGGTGATTTTGTCAGCGTGCGAAACAGCGTTAGGCGATGTCGCCGACGATGGAGTTTTTGGTTTGCAACGCGGTTTTAAGAAGGCGGGGGCGCAGACAATCATTATGAGCCTTTGGGAGGTTGACGACTACGCCACGCAACTTCTGATGGTGGAATTTTTCAAAAAACTTGGTTCGGGACTCTCGAAACGCGAAGCCTTCAACGCCGCCCAAGAATACGTCAAAAGCAAAACTTCCGACCCAAAATATTGGGCAGCGTTCATAATTGTGGATGCATTGTAACTGCACCACGGAATTAACCACGAAAATATAATTTAACCACGGAAAATGTATAATTTAACCACGGAAAACACGGAAGGCACGGAAATAAATTCTGTGTTTTTCTGTGTTTTCCGTGGTTAAAAAACTAAGACAGTTTGTCCAACGTGAATCCCACGAAATTTGGTATCACCATTTCCGCCTTGCCGAGCGTAGCCGCGCTGCCGATGCCAACAGCCTTCATTCCGGCGTTGTGCGCAGCCTCGACGCCCGCCTCCGCGTCCTCGAAGACCACACAGTCTTTGGGATCGACGCCAAGCAACTCAGCACCTTTCAGGAACACTTCGGGGTCGGGTTTTGCCTTTGATACCATCGTGCCGTCGGCAACCGCATCAAAATATTTTGCCAATCCCGTGCGCTCCAAAATCAACGGCGTATTTTTGGAAGCCGAGCCGATTGCGGTCTTGTAACCTGCCGCCTTCACTTCCTTCAAGAAATCCTCCACGCCGGGCAAAATCTCGTCGGGGGTCATCTTGGCGATGTAACTGCGGTAAAGTTCGTTTTTCTCCGTTGCCGCCTTTTCCTTCATTTCGTCCGACATAATCACGCCGCCGATTTCAAGCAAAATCTCCAACGATTTCATCCTCGAAACGCCTTTCAAACGCTCGTTGTCCTTCTCCGTAAATTCAAATCCTAACTTGTCGGCGAGTGCCTTCCACGCCAAATAATGGTACTTCGCGGAATCCACCAGCACACCATCAAGGTCAAAAATCAATGCTTTCATTTCTGTTTTTTTTGAACTATAATTTCTATGTTTTACGCCGCTTGCGCGGCTTTTGTTAACGAAAATTACCGTCAATTTTCAAAAAATTACCGTCAATTGACGTCCAAATTGACGGTAATTTTCGTTTATAAAAACCAACGCCGCAAGGCGTTGCCTCATTATTATTTCTGTTTGTTTTCTTTGATGTTGAATACGCATACTGCGCCGATTATCAGTGCGATACCTGCGATGACAAGCATCATCACCTGCGAGCCGCCAACGAGACCGAGCAACGCACCGCCCACCAAAGCCGCCACAATCTGCGGGACGCAAATAGTACCGTTGAACAATCCCAAATACGAACCCATGTGGCCGTAACCTTCGAGGGCGTTGGTCAGGATTGTGAAGGGCATCGCCAACATTGCCGCCCACGCAAATCCAATCAAAACGAAACTTACGAAAAGCAAGTATTGGTCGTGGAAAAACAATGTGGAAATGAAGCCCACACCACCCAAAACGAGACTCAGCGAATAAGCGATTTTACGGTTGGTCTTGGCAGCGAGCCACGGCAACACAGCCGCCCACGCCACAGAGCCAATTGCCTGAACAGCAAACAAGATTCCCACCCAGTTGCCAGCCGCCTGATAATCAGCGGAATTGGTGTCGGTGGTGCCCCAACAAGTGTCGGCAATTGCGCCGTTGGTATAAGTCCACATATACATAAACGCCGCCCAACAGAAAAACTGCACCAGACCAACAGTCCAGAACGCCTTGGGGGCTTTTGCCAACAATTGGAAAATATTTGGTGAATCCTTTTTGGGCTCTTCCTTGATGCCGTGATATTCATTATACAATGCTGGCGGAAACTCTTTGACTTTCAACACGGTATAGATGACGCAACCAATCAAAATCGCCGCGCCAACATAGAACGAATAAATCACAGAATCCGGCACTACGCCATCCTCGGCGGTGTTGCTGATGCCAATCCACGTAAACAAAAACGGGAACACAAAACCCACCACGCTGCCCGCGTTGCAGAGGAACGACTGAATGGAATATGCCTTGGTTTTTTGCTCCTCGTTCACCATATCGCCGACGAGCATTTTGAACGGCTGCATCGCGATATTGATGCTCGTATCAAGAAACATCAACGCCAACAGTCCAAACACCATCGCCGCGCCCACCGTAAGTCCAAAACTTCCAGCATTGGGCAAGAGGCACATTACAAGCACCGCAATTGCCGCTCCTACAAAGAGATACGGAATCCTACGTCCAAAACGGTTCCACGTCCGGTCGCTAAAAACTCCAATTATCGGCTGCACGATGATGCCCATCAACGGCGGCAAAATCCAGAAGTAACTCAGATTGTGAGGGTCTGCGCCCAACGTCGCAAAAATGCGGCTGATGTTGGCACTTTGGAGCGCGTAGGCTATCTGCACTCCAAAAAATCCGAAACTAATGTTCCAGAGCGTCCAGAAACTTTGGTTTGGTATCTTTGTCATAATATTTTGGTTTAAACTAATTACGGTGCAATTTTAACCCAAATATCACTGACCACCAAAAATTATGACAAAAAACGGATGTATTTTCTACTCAAACGTTTGCAGAAACCCGCGCCGAAATTTCCTCCGCTCCGCTATCCGCCACCGTCGATCCTCGCACCACCAATTTTGTTGGCACGACGGCGGTTTGGTACGGCGTGAGGACGTGGGTCTCGATGCGTTCGAGGAGGAGTTTTGTAGCCTTTTCGCCGATGAGTTGACCGTTTTGGTCGATTGTGGTGAGCATCGGCGACGAAAGTTCTGATAATAAGCCGTTTGTAAAACCTACAACTGCCACCTTCTCCGGCACGCGGATGCCGTATTTATTGAGTTCGTTGACGGTGGTTACAGCCGTGATGTCATTGACGGCAAAAATTGCGTCGGGAATGTTGTCCTCGTCGCGGAGTTTCTTGATGACCTCAACCGCCTTGTCGTGGGAGTCGCAGTCGAAAATTGTGTCGTCGGTGATGGGCATCTTGTGGCGTTTGAGACAATCCACAAAACCGCGCCGCCTGTCCTTTCCAATCCTGACATTGTTGGGACCCGCAAAATGCACAATTTTCTTGCGTCCAAGGCTCACCAAATGCTCCGTGGCGGTGTATGCGGCGGCATAATCGTCGATGATGCAACGGTCGCAGGCAAAACCCTCCGGCGGCCTGTCGAAAAACACAACAGGCACATTTCTATTCATAAGTTTTTGAAAATGAACATAATCATTGGTTTCTTTGGTAATGGAAATCAAAATGCCCTCCACCCTGAGCGACACCAATGAGCGGATGTTTTCCTTCTCGCGCTCCACGCTCTCGTCGCTCGGGCAAATGATGACATTAAAACCAGCATTGCGGGCGGTTTCGGTGATTCCGCTTATCACCGACGAGAAAAAATGATGTTGAATTTCGGGTATGATGATGCCGATGATTTTGCTGCGTTGGTTATGAAGACCCAAGGCGAGCGCGTTGGGCTGATAGTCGAGTTTGTCGGCGACGTTCCTGACCGCCTCCTTTGTTTCGGGGCTGATGTCGGGGTGGTCTTTCAATGCCCTCGATACCGTGGAAGCCGAAATTCCAAGTTCGCGGGCTATGTCCTTGATGGTCGCTTGGCGGAATGGTTTCATAATAGTAATTGGTATAGGTTTAGATTTCGCTGCGTAAAAGTATGGAAAATAATTTAAATTGCAAAAAAAACAATAAAAAAATTTACAGCAATTCGTCCCGCGACGCATCCATCCTCACAAATATGAACAGCAGCACAGTAAACGACCACAGCGAACTGCCGCCGTAACTGAAAAACGGCAGCGGGATGCCTATCACTGGCACAAGTCCGATGGTCATTCCGATATTGATGCCGACGTGGAAAAAGAGAATCGACGCCACACAATAGCCGTAAATCCTTGCAAATGCGGAACGTTGGAGTTCTGCCAAATATATTATCCTGAGTATCAGGGATACAAAGAGCAAAATCACCACCGTGGAGCCCACAAAACCCCATTCTTCGCCCACGGTGCAGAAGATGAAGTCGGTCGCCTGCTCCGGCACAAAATTGAATTTGGTCTGCGTTCCCTGCAAATATCCCTTGCCCGCAAAACCGCCCGAACCGATGGCTATCTTGCTCTGTTCCACGTTGTAACCCGTGCCTTTGGGGTCCACCTCCAATCCAAGGAACACGCGGATGAGCGTCTGTTGGTGGTCGGTCATTATATTATTGAAAACAAAATCCACCGAAAATACCACCGCAAAACACGCTATCAAACCCAACCAAATCAACGTGGCAGACCACGCCCTCTGTATGTAACTATACACCGCGACGCCCGGCAGCAATATCAGGCACGCGCCCACAATCAGATAATGCCATTCGAAGCGGTCGTGCAGCAAATAATGGTTGACCACCCACAGCAAACCAGTCAACACAGCCACCGCGCCCCACGCTATCAATACTTCCACTATCGACCGTCCGAACGCGACAAGCCAGATGCCAGCAACAATTACAAGTCCAAGCATCACATAGACGAGCGGATATTGCAATGTGGTCACAAATATGGCGATGCCCAGCACTGCGAGCCACAAGACGATGCTCCATAGTCCTTCCCTGTAAAATACAAAAATCATACTTGCATACACAAGCACCGAACCCATATCGGGCTGCAACAATATCAACCCCGCCGGCAGTGCAAGTATGCCGATTGCCAACAGGAGATCGCTGATTTTTTTGATGTCAAAATTGTACGCCGACATCACTTTCGACAACGCCAACGCCGTCGCAAACTTCGCAAACTCAGCCGGTTGTATCTTCAATGGGCCTATCTCAAACCAAGACCGCGCCCCGTTGGTCTTGGTGCCTACCACAAGCACCGCCATCAGGAGCAAAATCATAAATCCATATATGAAATACGACAGCACAGAATACAGCCGGAAGTTGGACGCCATTATCAATATCACAATCACATACGACACCCCGATCCATATCAATTGCTTGCCATAGCGCATACCGAAGTCAAATATACTGTCGTGCGTGTCGTCATAACACGCCGCATATATATTGAACCACCCCATAAAGAGCAGCAACGAATAGATTAACAAAACTATCCAATCAAGCGACCGAAAAACATTTGCTCCGCGTTGTTTCATTTTTCAAGTTTTTTTTAATTGACAGTTGACGATTGACAGTTGACAATTCCATCCGGCGGAAGCCATAATTGTCAACTGTCAATTGTACATTGTATATCATTTCATTTGCGCATTTGGGTCGAGCAAATTTGCATTGCAGATTCGCGCCTCCACGTCCTTGCGCGTGATGGTATCGGTGAGGTATTTTTCTATCATCAATCCGGCGATTGGGGCGGCGTATGTCGCGCCAAAACCACCGTTTTCCACATAGACGGCAATGGCGATTTTAGGATTTTCGCGGGGTGCAAACGCCTCAAAAATCGAGTGGTCTTTGCCGTGCGGGTTTTGCGCCGTGCCGGTCTTTCCGCAGACCTCAATGCCAGGCACTCGCGCCGACCGTCCCGTACCCATCTCACAAACCTGATACATACCTTGGATTACAGTCTCAAAATAATCCCGCTGTATGCCGGTTTCGTGCCGTTCGAGGAACTTGGGGTCAATTGACTCCTGCCCCTCTATCTTCTTGACTATGTGGGGGATGATGTAATATCCACGGTTGGCGATGGTGGCGCAGGCGTTGCAAATTTGGAACGGTGTGAAACCCAATTCGCCCTGACCGATGCTAAGCGAAACTATCGTGTAGCCCGTCCAATGCCCCTCGCCGTAGAATCTGTTGTAATAATCCTTGGAATACAAGATGCCGCCCGACTCTTGGTTGAGGTCGCTGCCGAGTTTGGTGCCGAGGCCAAACGACTGCACCCTCCTTCGCCAATTGCTGTAAGCCGAATCCGCCCGTTTGTATTTGGGGTCGGCGATGAGTTTTGTGAACTCATAACAGTAATATGCGTTGCAGGAGTGTTGTATTGAACTTACCAAATCCAACGAACCCGCGTGGTGGCACTTGACGACGTGGCTGCCGAGCCTAAAACCGCCGTTGCAGGGGAACGACGACGACGGAGTGATGATGCCTTCCGCAAGTCCTATCAAGGCGTTGATGGTCTTGAACGTGGAGCCGGGCGGATAGCAAGCCATCAGTGCACGGTTGTACATCGGCTTGTAAGGGTCTGCCAAAAGTTTCGGATAGTTAATCGCCATATCGCTGCCAACGAGCAAGTTGGGGTCATAACCCGGCGACGACACCAACGCCAAAATCTCGCCCGTGGAGGGTTCGATGGCAACGATGGAGCCCACCTTGTTTTGCATCAACTTTTCGCCGTATTCCTGCAATTCGATGTCGAGGGTGGATTGAATGTTGAGCCCTACGACTGCCACCGTGTCATAAATGCCGTCCTTGTATTTGCCTTGTACTCTGTTTTTTACGTCAACGATGTAAATCTTGGTGCCCTTCTGACCGCGCAGTTGCTCTTCGTAAGATTTTTCGATGCCCGCCACGCCCACATAGTCGCCAGGCTTGTAATACGGATTTGCCTCGATAAACTTTTGATCCGCCTCGCGCACATAGCCCAAGACCTGAGCGGCGGCGTTGTACTCGTATTTGCGGGCGGTACGTTTCTGAACCTCAAAACCCGGAAATTTGTACATCTTTTCCTGCAAATAAGAATAGCGATGCTTGGGTATCTGCTTGAAAATAACGCTTTCCTTGTACCTTGCGTGCTTGATTGCCTTCTGAAATTCAGCCTTGAAACTCTCAACCGTTGTGCCAAGTATAGCGCACAAATCAGCCGTGTCGAACTCCGGGACGCGGTTTGGGGTCGCCAAAAGGTCGTAGGACGACTCGTTGTAAACCAACAACTTGTCGTTGCGGTCAAATACCAAGCCCCTCGCCGGATAATCGACTACCTTCCTGAATACATTGCTCTCCGCCGATAGTTTATAACTCGAATCCATCACCTGAATGGAAAACAATTTATAAATATATATCAACGCTATTACAATGAATATCAGTCCAATAACATATTTTCTATTGCTGTACATTTTTTAAATGCATAATTCGCAATTCATAATTCGTAATTCATAATTCGTAATTTACAATTAGCGTCCGCCGGCCTCCCAATCCTTCCAAAAATCGGGATACGACTTTGCAACGGATTCGGCTTCGTCGATGTCGATTGGAGCGTCGGCGGTGAGGGCGCAGACAGCAAGAGCCATTGCCATCCTGTGGTCGTGATGTGCCGACACGGTAACTCCGCCGTGGATTTTGCCACCGTGAATCAGCATTTTGTTTTTATTATTGATGTCAACATTAATGCCAATTTTTGCGAACTCCTCGGCGATAGATTGTGCGCGGTTGCTTTCCTTGTGAATAAGGCGGTCGGTGCCGATAATCTCGCTGATTCCCTTGCAATTAGCAGCCAACGCCGCCAATACCGGGAATAGGTCGGGCGCGTCGGTGGCGTCGAATTGGAAGGCGCGGAGGTCTTTTTTGTTGATGATGATTGCATTGCCGTCAACCTCTACACCTGCCCCGCAATTTCTCAAAACATCGATGATAGCCTTGTCTGCTTGCAACGAATTGGGATTCAAACCTTTTACGATAGCCTTGCCGCCAATTGCGCCTGCCGCGAGATGAGCCGCCGCACTGCTCCAATCGCTCTCCACGGTGTATTCGCAACCGTTGTAATACGGAATTGGCTCTATGTAAATGTCCTTGAAATCGTTGTTGGTGATTTTGCCGCCAAAATGCTTTACAATTTCGATGGTCATTTCCACGTATGGACGACTATTGATGGCGGATATTTTGATGTGCGAACTTTTGCCGGTCTTTGGCAGCGCAATCAAAAGTCCCGACAGAAATTGCGAACTCTTGCTCGCGTCAATCGTTACCTCGCCGCCTTGCAATATGCCCGTGGTATGCACCGGGGCGCAATGATTGGTGAGCGTTGCGGTAACGCCGAGTTGCCTCAATGGCTCTATCATCTCATCGACAGGGCGTTTCAAGAGTGTGCCGCCGCCGGTGATTGTAACGTCGGAGCGCAACATCGAACATATTGGCGTATAGAGCCTTAACCCAAGACCCGCCTCGCCGACGTTCACGGTGTCTGCCATCGGATTTACAGACGGAATTATCTCCACGCGGTCGCTGTATTCTTCTACAATGCAGCCCAACGCCTGAGCCACACCGAGCCCCGCCCGCGAATCGTTGCTCTTGTCGGGATTGTAAATCGTGGATTTGCCGCCTGCGAGCGCGGCTATTGCCACCGCCCTCTGCATATAACTTTTTGACGGCGGTATGGTGAGATTGGCGTCAAATGCCGAAGGTTTTAACGATTTGATCATAGAGTTTTTGTGCGGTTTGTTTTTTAGTGAGATTTTCAACGCTTACGATGCCGTATGCGCAATCGGCGTACAGCGGGATGCGCTCTTGCAACATATTCTGCGCCACTTCGAGGCGGTTGTCGCATTGGAGGAGCGGACGGTTGCTTACATCAAGACCATCAATGCAATACGCTGCCGAGGCGTACAGCCAAAGTGTTACGAAATTGTCGCGGAGCACTTGACGGTTAGCGGCATTTTTTACCGTGCCGCCGCCGCAGGAGAGGATTATATCAACCTCATCGGCGTATTCGAGCAGGAGGTTGGATTCGATTTCGCGGAAATAATCTTCGCCCTTCTGAGCGAAAATCTCCGTAATCTTCATTCCTTCACGACGTTCCAACTCGTGATCCATATCAATGAAACGATAATTGAGTTCGTAGGCGAGTTCGCGTCCGGCGGTGGTCTTGCCCACGCCCATAAAGCCCGTCAAGGCTATACGTCCCTGATAATCAAGGTGATAACTATCCAATGCGTCGTACATCACCGATGCGTCCACGTCGCTGCCCGTAAAAGACTTAAAAGCCGGAACAGCCTGATTGACAAGCCAATTCCTGCCCGAAAGGAAATGAAATCCAATCTTTTCGGCGGGCTTTTCAAAAATCGAATCCTTATAATTGGCGTCCAATACCACGTGGTCGGCGGTCAATACATTAGGATCGAAAACCACCGCGCCCGACGGCAACGCCTGCACGATGATTGGGTAATTGTTGACTACGGAAGTGATGTGTTTGAGCGATGCGGAAAGCACATTGTATTTTTGTTTCAAGGCAGCGAGAGCCTCCTGATTGCGAGCCGCCACGGTAACTTCGAGACCGAGATTTTGTCCGGCGATGATTACGGCATTGGCCGCGCCGCCCGAACCGATGACGAGCATCTTGCCCTGTTGTATGTATTCGGGGAATTTTTTTAGCGTCAATTCTACACCCGTGATGTCGGTATTGTCGCCCCAAAGTCCGTCTTCGCGGCGATACACGCAATTGACAGCGTCGGCTTTTTGGGCGTTGTCGGTGAGATGGTCGATGAGCGGAATCACATCGCGCTTGAATGGCGCAGTAACGTTCATACCCTTCATATCGAGGGCTTTGAAAGTATCTATTGCCTCCTGCGCCGATTCGGCGGGAAGTCGCAAATATCTGTAAGGCAAGCCGTTGTGCTGTACCGCTGCGTTCATCAGCACGGGGCTGAGGCTGTGGAGCGCGGGATTGCCCGTTACAGCCATTAATTGTAAGTTCATATTATAGTTTTTTGATTTCGTTGTGGTATTCCGCAAGCCGCTGTATCGGGCGTTGGATTATCGAATATATCGAGAGTCCGTGGAAGCGCGCCGCGTCCTTCAATATGTCGGCAAAATTGTAGGCTATCGAACCCACAAAACCGATTCCGAAATTTTTGGGACGGTTGAGGCGGATGATGTTGCGGTTGATGAAGAGGTCAAACTCCGTCAATACAAGATTCCTGAAAATATTGTCGCCGATGTGGTCGTTGATGAAAGGCACAAGGCTCGCCAAAAATTGAGCCGGGGTCTCGCTGCGGTACACGCCGTATATCACGTCGTCGTACCCTATCATACACTCGCGCTCAAACATTTGGCGGTACGTATCGGGGATTTCGCGCTTGTAGATGGCGTTGACGAGACGCTTGCCGATGCTTGCGCCACTGCCCTCGTCGCCGAGGATATAGCCCATCGGCGGGATGTGTTCGGTAATATCGCCGTCGATATATACACCCGAATTACAGCCGGTGCCAAGTATTGCAGCGATGCCGCTGTCAGTCTTGAACAAAGCACGCCCCGCAGCCACAAGGTCGCTGAATGTGTTGATTTTTGCGGAGGGGAACACCTTGGCAAGCACGCCCTGCACCTTGTCGGATGCGTCGCCGCCTATACATCCCGCGCCGTAAAAAAATATTTCGTCTATCGTGCCGGGATCTACATTGCCGACAATTGCCTGACTTACTGCCTTTTCCATCGCCTCTACGCCGGTGTGTACGGGGTTGAACCCGTTGCCGGAGAAGAAGTTGGTTTCGTTGCCGTCAGACACTGCCCAATCGCATTTGGTAGCCCCGCAATCTGCTATGAGGAACATATTATTTTTGCTCATTGAAAGTGTTGTTTGTCGGGTGCTAAGTTACAATTATATTTTGTAACGTGCAAATTAAATTTTTTCAAATAAATGAAAACGACGTGGACGCTACGAAATCTTCAATCCCATAATGGTGATGTCGTCGCGCTGCTCCACGCCCTCCATAAATTCGTCGAGGTTTTCCTCTATCAGCTGTTTGCGCTCCTGCATATCGAGCTGTCCGTTGTACTCGATGGTCTTCACAAAACGCACCCTGCCAAAACGTTTGCGCTCAATATTGTTTTGGTCGATGATGCCGTCTGAGGTCATATAGAGCGCGTCGCCCGGCTGCACGGAGACGCGGTGGCTTGTGAATTTCTTGTCGATGGTATTATTGAAACCGCCAATGGAAATCCTGTCGGCGGCTATGGTGTCGGTCTTCTGCTCCGCCGCCTTGTAATGGTAGAGCGAATTTTTTGCGCCGGCATACACCACGTCGCGGTATTTGCCCTCCTCGTTGCGGTCAAAACGGCACAGAGCCATATCCAAGCCGTCCTCGTTGTTGTTGTTGGCTTGATTGAGCGCGTTGACAATCTCCTTGTCCAACGTGGCGAGTATCACATCGGGTTCGTATTGATGATTACGGATTATAATATCATTGAGCAAAATATTGCTAATCAGCGACATAAACGCACCCGGAACGCCGTGCCCCGTGCAGTCGATGACAGCCGCAAAGATTTTTTCGGGGTTCTTGTGGTCGGGTCCAATGGTCTTAAACCAATAAAAATCGCCGCTCACGATGTCCTTGGGGCGGAATATTATCATCGCGTTGAAATATACATTGATGAAGGTCTCGTGCACGAGGATTGCGTCCTGAATGGTCTTGGCGTAACGTATCGAACCATTGATGGCGTTGTTTTTGAGTTGGAGTTGATGGTAATCCTTGGCCTTTTCGAGGGCGATGCTCAGGTACGAGGCTATCATACGGATATTGGCGCGGTCAGAATTGGTGTAGGCGTCCTTTGATTGACAACCGATTGTAAGCACGCCGTTTGGCTTGGACGCCTCGCGCAACGGCAATACGAACAACGTGCCAAACTTCTGCTCGCCAACAACGTGAAACCGCGACTTTTCGACGTCGGAATGGTTGCTGCACTCGCCGGAATAAGCGTCCTCGTTGCTGCGGAAACACATAGCCTCTGTACATTCGTCATAAATGTCTATCTGCACAGGATCCACTTGCTGACCGTTGAGGTAGATATAATTAAATTCTATCGCGTCCTTGGAGTGGATGTATTTGCCGATTGCAAACAAGTCCATCTTCACCATCATCTTGATATGGTTGTAGGCAGTCATAATGATGGTAAGCGTGTCAAACGAACTTGTAATCTGACGGCTGAGGTCGTTGAGGATGAGGGTGCTGTTGAGCGACTTCTCCACTTCCTCTTTTTGGATTTCGAGGGAAACATTTGCCATCACGAGGTCTTCGGTGCGCTTCTTTACGGTCTGTTCGAGGTCTTTCTCGCGCCGCTTGTTGCGGCGGCTGCGGATCCAAATCAACACTCCTACAAATCCCAACAATACCAACGCCGCAAGCGAAATCATCAATGGATGCCGCCACAACGGTCTTTCCACGATAATTGTAAGCGGGCGAACTTCCGACTCCACGCCGTCGGCATTGCGGCTCTTAATCATAAAAGTATATGTGCCATAATCGAGATTGGTGAACACAGCCTCGTGCCTCGTGCCAATGTCCACCCACTTGTCGTCCTCGCCGTTGTATTGGAGCTTGTAGGAATACTTGTTGCCAGCCTCGCCGATATAATTGAGGGTGGTAAACTGGATGATAATGGTCTTGCCGCGCTTGCTGTCGAGCACAATTTCGCCGGTGGCTTCGGGAGCTTTGGCGGTGAGGATGGTGTCGAGCTGACGCTTGTTTTTCTCATTGTCGTCGTATTCGAGCATCAGCCTTGTAATGGTTGGCATTGGCAGGAGCGAATCGATGCGTATATCCGACGGATTGAAATATGTGAACCCGTTGGACGCGCCAAAATACATCGTGCCGGTATTGTCCTTGAACGCCGACCTTTGCAGAAAATTGTCCGCCAACATTCCGTCCGACGACAGGTAAGTCCTTATTACAACGCCTTTCTTCGGGTCGAACTGCGAGATGCCTTTCGCCGTGGAAATCCACAAGTGTCCGGTCTTGTCGTCGCAGACAATGCCCTGGATGACGTCGCTCAAAAGCCCGCAGTCGGTATCGTAGGTGGTGAATTTGCCAGTCTTGATGTCAAACAGGTTGAAGCCCGCGTTGGTAGCCACCCAGATGCGTTTCTTGCCATCGACGCAAAAATTCACCACCCAATTGTGGCTCAGGGAGGTGGAGTCGTAGTCGTCGCTCTCGTAATTGGTATAAACGCGGCGGTCGGGGTCGTAGATAGAAAGTCCCTGATAGGTGCCAATGAGGATTTTGCCATCGTATTCGGCGAGGGAGATTCCCCAGACGCTTGCGATGGACGAGCCGTCAATACCCTGATTGACATTGCGGAAAACGCCCTTTGCCGGGTCTTCGAGGAGATAAAGTCCGTCGCCGTTGGTGAGCACCCAGATGCGGTTTTTGCTGTCGCAGAGCAGCGACACGGTGTGGTCGTTGTGGAGAGCGTTGGGATTGCGGCGGTCTGCCTTGTATTCGTCCACCTTCTTCAAGTCGGGATGGATGCGCGTAAGGCTACGATTGTAACCGCCATTATAACAATATCCGTTTTTGTCGAACACTACGGCGTGCACCGACGACATCGCTATCTTGCCGCCCTTGGATTCCTTGGCGTCAAACACTGACAACGGCGTAGGCTCGCCCTTGCGCCAGAAGGTGATGCCGCCGCCGTAAGAGCCTATCGCAATGGTGTCGCCCCACGAGGCAAATGCCGATACAAACCTCTTTTCGGGTATCACCGCCGACGAGGTGCTGTACATATTGTGGAATCCTTTTTGGGAATGTAACGATGTGTAAGACAATCCTTTCCACGTGCCAAACCATACAAGTCCGTGTTTGTCCTCGCACATATCGGCGGTAGTGGGCGAATTGATGTAGAACGGCGAGCGCGTGGGCGACGATATTATCTTCTGCAATGTGCGCGAACCTCGTTCACATTTGAACAATCCCTTGCTCATCGTGCCAATCCACAACGTGCCTTGGCTGTCCTTAAACAGGCTTCGGATGTCTTGCTTGGGGAGGATGTCGATATTGGAGGCGTCCAAATCGTGAAAAACTCCATTCTGTTCGTCATAGACAATCAGACCGTCGTCGCCGCCAAAGAAATAATTGCCGTCGCCATTGTCGAGGAAACAATAACTGCCTTTTGTAGGAGTCTTGCCGCCGAGGGCAGCGCAGGGAATTTTGCGAAGGGTCTCGCCATTGATGTCCACCTTATAAATAGTGTTCTCTTTTTCCGACAACATCCAAAAACAATCGGCGGAATCCTTGTGGCAGTAGCGTATTTCGTGGTTGCGGAAAAATACAGTGAACACCGGTCTGAACGATGCCGACGAGGGGTCGTATTTGTGCAGACCGTGATACGAGGAAAAATAGTAGGCGTTGTTGTCACTATCTACAAAAAGATTGTCAGCCTGATAGCTCTGCGCATTGACCACGCCCACAGAACCGTGCCTCGGCACAAACGAAAATCGGTCGTAATATACATCAAAATGCGAGACGCCTTTTTCGGTAGCCACCCAGATATTGCCATCCAAATCCCTCTGGATGTCGGCAATGGAATTGCCAATGGCGGTATTGAGGGTGCTCTTGTATTTGGACGACGACATCTGCACAAACGAGAGTCCGTCGTAACGCTCCAAGCCCGTCTTAGTGCCTATCCAGATATAGCCAAACGCATCTACGTCGATACAGGTGACGACCTCGTTGCTCATACCGTTTTGCTCGTCCACGGAATGAAACATCATATCACACTGCGCCCGTGCGCCCGCTGCTGCCAGCGTCGCAAGCACTATCAAACAAATTGCCAGTATTTTGGTCCTATGATATGTCATTATAGCGCAATTCTTCCATTACAAAGTTACACCAAATATTTCAAAAACCGTACAAAAAGGGCAATTATTTTTTATTTTTTTTATTACAAAGATAAACACCTATAATTGTAATAGCGCAGCCAGCCACGGCGTACATAGTTATAGTTTCGTCGAGGACAATAGCGGCGGTTATCAATGCCACTACGGGGTTGAAATACAGATAATTGGAGGCTACAACTATCCCAATACGCCTTATTACCACGTTCCAAAGCAAATAGCATCCGAGCGACGCGCCAAGCGACAGAAATACAACGTTGAAAATCACTTCGGGCTTGCCCATTATCTCCATATCGATGCTAAAAGGTTCGTACAGAAAATACGGCAACATCGTTATCACGCCCCAAAAGAATACTTTCCTCGTGATCTCCAACGAACTATACCGCTGCTCCATCACCCTCAGCGCAATAGAATACACGCTCCAACACAACGCCGAAGCAAAACTCAGGATGAATACTATCGGATTGTCGTCCAAGACAAAAATGCCGTTGAAGACCACCAATGACATACCCGTAAGAGCAATGGCAGAGCCGATGGCAAAATGATTGCCGAGCTTCTCGCCGCGCCACACGAGGCGGCTCACGATTGCTGTCAATACGGGATTTGCGCAGACGATGAGAGCCACTGTCGAAGATGCAGAGGTGATATTGACGGCGGTATTTTCGGCGAGGAAGTACAGCGAGCCGCCGGTCAATCCGAGCAGCACAAATAGCAGTTCGTCGCGCCAACCTTTGAACCCCACGCTGCGTATTGCAAACGGCAGCATAGCCAAATACGCTATCGCAAACCTTATGGTCATAATTTCAGCCGGCGACATCCCGGCATTGAGCAGCACCTTGCTCGAAGCGAATGTAGAGCCCCACACCACCGACGCAAATAGCGCAAGCAGATGGAACGGAAGTTTTGATTTGATAGACATAATGATTATTTTGCGGACACAAAATTATATATGTGTTTTCAATTCCGCAAAAAAAATCAACAGTGCGGGGAAAAATTGGGGCGGAAATGCTTCCTATTATATCTTACAAATTGTCGATTTCATCGGGAGTGAGGCCGGTGTACTTGGCAATCACATCCACGGACATACCATCGGCTTTCATGGAGCGAGCAGTAGCAATGTTGGCATTCTTTGCGCCTTCCTTTTCACCTTCGACACGACCTTCTGCACGTCCCTCCGCCAAGCCGACTTCTCGACCTTCCGCCAAGCCTTCTGTCCGAGCCTCCTCGCGGATTCGTTTACGCTCGTTGCGTTCGGTAAGGGCAATAGAATACGCATCGCGGGTTGCCTTGAGACTTCTCTCGTACTCGCGATACTGACGAGGATTCATTGCCGCCACCTCCGCACGGGAGTACAGCCGCTCCAACGGTTTCACTACATTTGGCCTATAACTTATCCTTCCCATATTCTTGATACTAAATATCCACCAATCAAAAAGTGTTTCCAACTCGCTCTCATCGGTCTTCTCAAAATTGAGCAAGTCGATGAAAAACATCCTGAACTTATTTGTCAACACAGTGTCCGTCCCTTTGAAAACTGGCACAACCTCGTTGACAACTTTCTTGGGCGCGTCCTTTACTGGCAAATGAAAATTCATCAGAAATATCCCATACACGGGGTACATCTTGTAATTCCAATTCTTCTTGCTGTCGCCCTGATGCATTATCGACTGCGCCATATAATAGAACGACCGCTCCACAAAAGTATCCTGACTCCTGTACTGCATTTCTATTATAACGTCCTCTGAGCCGTTTATCTTGCACAAGAGGTCGTAATATATCGTCCTGCCCCTACGGGTAACCGACACAATCTCTTTTGAGAGATACCGTACCGATGTTACCACCTTGCCGTCGTCCTCAAACAACGCATTGAGAAATCCCATCAGCAACTCTTTGTCGCCAAAGAGCAACTTGAAACCATAATCCGTGAGAATATCAACATACTTCAACGGCTTGTAGAGGTGGCTGTCGTGTTTAATTGCTGCCATCGCCTTGTAATAATTGTTTTGTCGCAAAAATACATACAATGTTGCAAAAAACAAAAATTTTTTCCGCAAAAAAATCCCCCAAAAAATTTCTAAATATCGAATAAAACCTTTATCTTTGCGCCCGATAAAAATAGTATTAACAATGAAGACTCGCTTTAACGCATATTATTACGGCTTTTACTTTGCTTACTTCAACGACGGGGTGAGGCAGTAATTCTTTGTTATAAAGCAAGATATACAAAAAGAACGAAGCCTCGCCCCTCATACGGACGGGGCTTTTTTATTTTTAACAATCAGCAATATGAAAGTAGCAATACAAGGAGTGCGCGGCGCGTTCCACGAGGTGGCGGCCCGCGAATACTTCTCAGACAAGGACATCGACATCGTGGAGAAGATGACATTCGAGGAAGTGCTCAACAGCGTCGAAAACTGCGAGAACGACTACGGCCTCATCGCCATCGAAAACACCATCGCAGGCACCATCCACGCAAACCTCAACCTCCTCAGGCGCAAGGAAGTGCGCATCTGCGGCGAAATCTTTCTCCGCATCCGCCAAAACCTCGCCGTAGTGCCGGGCGTCAAAATCGAAGACCTCGAAGAAGTCCGCAGCCACTATATGGCAATCAACCAAACAAGGCAGTTTTTCCGTCAGTATCCACACATCAAACTCGCCGAATGTCCCGACACAGCACTCGGTATGCGCCAAGTGGCCGAGGGCAAACTCAAAACCGTAGGCGCGATAGGCAGCACACTCGCCGCCAAAAACTACGGCCTCGAAATCATCGCCCCCGGCATCGAGACTTTCAAGAAAAACTACACCCGCTTTATGGTCGTAAAAAACGCGATGGACAGCGGACTCGAAGAATACAACAAGGCGTCGCTCAACCTCGTACTCAAAAACAAGGTCGGCAGCCTCGCTCAAATCCTCAGCATAATGTCTTACTACGACGTTGACCTCACCAAAGTGGAATCTATGCCGATAATGGGACAGCCGATGCAGTATATGTTTTACGTCGATGTCAAATTCAACGACAGGAAACAGTATCAGGATATGATTACCGCCATCCGTCCGCTCCTCAACAAAATCCACATCCTCGGCGAATATATGGAAGGTTCCAAGTCGTGGGAAAAGATGCACGGCGACGACGACAACAAATAAATCAATAAATCACTAAATCAATTAATCAACAAATATAAAGTGAAACTATCAATCATAGGTCTTGGTCTTTTGGGCAGTTGTATGGCGTTGGACCTGCGCAAACGCAAATTTGCCGACAAAATCTACGGCTACGACAAAAGCCCTGTAAACCAAGAATATGCACTCCGCGTGGGACTCATCGACGAGGGTGCCGACTCGATGGAGTCTGCGATTGCAAAAGGCGACATCATCATAGTAGCAATCCCTGTATCGGCGGCGTTGAAAATGTTGCCTCAGATACTCGACAAAATCACTGACAATCAGATTGTTGTGGACGTTTGCTCCACCAAACATTCGCTCTGTGAGCGCGTCAAGTACCACACCAACAGAGGCCGTTACGTGGCGTGCCACCCGATGGCAGGCACAGAAAATTCGGGCCCGTGGTCGGCGATTTCGTGTATGTTCGATTCGAGAGCGGTGATAATGTGCGACACCGAAGATTCCGACGAAGAAGCCGTCAAGATTGTCCGCAAAATGTTTGAGACACTGAATATGAACCCGATGTTCTTCTCCTCCTCCAACCACGACATCCACGTAGCCTACATCTCGCACATCTCGCACGTAAGCGCATACGCACTCGCCAACACGGTGTTGGACAAGGAGAAAAACGAGAAAAACATCTTCCACCTCGCCTCGGGCGGTTTCAATTCGACGGTGCGCATCGCAAAATCCAACGCCGATATGTGGGTGCCAATCTTCGACGACAACAAGGACAACGTGATGACCGTCCTCAACACCTACATCGAGAATTTGCAGGAGTTCAAACGGCTTCTCGAAAACGATGACATCGCCGGTATGAACGAATACATCTCGAAGGCCAACCGCATCCGAAAAGTATTGAAGTAATCAACAAATCGAAAATCAACAAATCAACCATTCGAAAATGAAATTTTGTGAAGATATATTTGGCGACAAGCCGTGGATAATTTCGGGTCCTTGCTCCGCCGAAACAGAAGAACAGACATTGGCGACAGCTCGCCAACTCGCCGCAAATGGCATCAAAGTGTTCCGCGCAGGTATTTGGAAACCGCGCACACGTCCGGGCAACTTTGAAGGCGTGGGCGAAGTGGGTCTCGATTGGCTCAAAGAAGTAAAGAAGGAAACCGGAATGTTGACCTCGACAGAAGTTGCCAACGCCAAGCACGTTTGGTCGGCTATCAAGAGCGGCATCGACATCATTTGGATTGGCGCACGCACTACCGCCAACCCTTTTATGATGCAGGACATCGCCGAAAGCCTCAAAGGCTGCAACATCCCCGTCCTCGTCAAAAACCCCGTCAACCCCGACGTGGAACTTTGGCTCGGCGCAATCGAAAGGCTCGAATCTGTCGGCTTGAACAAAATCGGCTTGATTCACAGGGGCTTTTCGAGTTATGAAAAACTCCTCTACCGCAACGCTCCGGGTTGGAAGATTGCTATGGAAATCAAACGCCGCCGCCCCGACCTGCCGCTGTTCTGCGACCCTTCGCACATCGCCGGCAAGAGGGAATACCTCTTTGAACTTTCGCAAAAGGCTCTCGACCTCAACCTCGACGGCCTGATGATAGAATCGCACATCAACCCCGACAAGGCGTGGAGCGATGCCAAGCAGCAACTCACCCCCGCCGACCTCAAAGAAATGCTCGACAAACTCGTAGTACGCAAAGTGGCTCCCGAACAGGCTTCGCTCGATTCGCTCAACGAACTCCGCTACCAAATCGACCAGATGGACCACGAACTCATCGACCTCCTGCGCAAGCGTATGGACGTCTGCATCAAAATCGGCGAGTACAAGAAGGCCAACAATATGACCGTCTATCAGCCCACACGTTGGGACACCATCCTCAACAAGTACGCTGCAATGGCTCGCGAGCGCAAACTCGACGAACAGTTTATCGGTCAGGTATTTACGGCAATCCACGACGCATCTGTTAACCTCCAAACCAAAGTATTCAATGGAACTATCTAAATGGCAAAGGCTTTGTGAGGCTAAAATATACTACGTGTGCCTCTCGGCTGAGGGCATCGAAAACGCCACACGCCAACTTGGAGAGGAACTTTGCGCCGAACTCCGCGTTGACCTCGTGAAGCCCACGATGGACGAGATGAAGAAGTTTTTGGCAGACCACAACGACGTGCGTTTCATTGTGACGTGCCGTCCGGGAGTGTTCGACGAGGAGACCTCGCTCCAATACCTCGAAACCGCCGCCAAATGCGGTGCTAAATACATCGACGTGGAGATAGAACGCGGCAAGGAAATAGCCGCACGTCTCAAAAAAGCGTGCGAAGGCACTGAATGTCAGTTGATTATTTCGTACCACAATTTTGAAAACGTGCCGTGGCTTGGCGAATTGTACGACATCATCGACCGCGCCAAAAGTTGGGGCGCAGACAAGGTGAAGATAGCCTGCAACGTTCCTAATCAGGAATCAAACTCCGCATTGCTTTCTCTGTATTGCGAAAGGGACAATATAATCGCCTTTGGTATGGGAAGGCTTGGCAAAATCTCGCGCCTCGCATCACTGTGGTGCGGCGCGGAGTTCACATACGTGGCGTCAGATTACGGCGAGCCAACAGCCCCCGGACAGTTGACCATTTCCCAAATGCGTCAGGCTGTGGATGCGTTAGGAATGTGGAAATGATTATTGATGTCCAAGTTAAATGAAATGACTATTGTTCTTGCGCTTGGGACGTGTTTTCAAGCGCAAGTATTTTTTGGGTGTCGAGGATTGTGACGATTTTGTCCTCGTAATTGTACACGCCCTCCGTGAGCTGCGGGTCGATGTGCGAATCAAAATCGTGGATTGGCACAATATCTATCGGCTTGATGTTGATGACGTCGCTCACCCGCTCCACAATTGCCCCCGCGATAAGGTGAAAGTCGGGGTCTTCCTTGTTGACTTCCAATACAATCACCGCGCTGTCGTCGCTCTGCGGCTCGTGTGTACGCACGAGGTGGCACTTGACCATCACATCAATGGCGGGCAGGATTTCGCCCCTGAAATTGAACACACCTTTTATATATTCCACGCTTTGAGGTATGACCGTTATCTTGGGCGTTTCCGTCACCTCCACAACATTGTTGATGCTGAATGCGTAGAGCTGGTCGTCGAGCCAGAACGACAGGTATGGAGTGGCTCCGCTGTAATTTTCCATCTTTTGCGGTATTAATTGAGCGGCTTGGAGTGCCGTTTTGTTATTTTTTCAGCTGCCTGATGAGCTTGTTGGTATCGAGCACGAGCGCAATGCTGCCGTCGCCGAGCACACTGCCGCCCGATAGGTATTCCTGTTTGCTGAAATATTTTCCGAGCGATTTGAGCACCGCCTGGTGTTCGCCGTGCACCTTGTCGAGCACAAGCCCCACGCGAGAATCCTTGTATTTTACCATTACTACAACGCTCTCCTCGGGTGGCGTGCCGCCCATATTGAGCGAAGTGCGCATATCGACAATCGGCATCGGCTCACCCTCGTGAATGATGCGTCCGTTGCTATTTTCCACGTCCTTGTGCCGTATGTGGATGCAGCTGTCGATGATATACACTGGAATGAGGAAGAGGGTCTCGCCCACCGAAACGAGCAGAGCGTCCACGATGCTGAGCGTGAGAGGCAGCTTGATGGTAGTGATTGTTCCCAAATCCACCTCGCTATCCATATCAATCTCACCACGGAGCCTCATAATGCTCTGTTTTACGGCGTCCATACCGACTCCGCGCCCAGAGATGCCAGTGATTTTTTGCGCCGTGGAAAATCCCGGCAAAAATACGAGGTCATACAATTGACGGTTTGTCAAATGATCGGTGGCTTTGATGAAACCCTTTTCAATCGCCTTTTCGCGCAGATAAGCCGGATTCATTCCCGCGCCGTCGTCCTGCACTTGGATAAAGACATTGTTGCCGGAATAGAAGGCGGTAAATTTGATGATGCCGTGGTCTGGCTTTTTGAGCTCGCGGCGGCGTTCCACAGATTCGATGCCGTGGTCGATGCTGTTGCGAATGATGTGCATAAGCGGTACGGCAAGACTGTCGATGATGGTCTTGTCGAGTTCGGTGTCAGTGCCTTCCGTTACAAAGTCCACCTGCTTGCCAAGCTCTTTGGAGAGGTCGCGCACAAGGCGTTGGAATCTCAACATCAAACTCTCTATCGGCACAAGACGTATCGACAATGCATTGTCTTTGAGCTTGTTGGAGAGTTTGTCAACTTTTTCGTAAATATCGTGCAGCTCGGGGATGTCGTATTTTTCGGCGATGAGCAGTATCTCCGCCTTGGTATTCACGAACTCCGACACGAGGTTCATAAGCTCGTCGAGCTTTTCGGAATCTACCTTGATGCCAGAGCTTTTGGCGTCGATAGCCTCAATGCTTTTTACCACTGCCTTCTTCTCCGGCGGCGCGCTTGTCTCGGCTGGCGGAGTAGGCGTTTTGGGCGGCTCTGGCGTTGGCTCAGGCTGTGCGGATACGAGCTGCGCAATAGGCTGTTCGGGTTCTTCCGGCATCATCAGCATTGCTATCGCTTTGAGTTCGGCTGGGTCTATCGGACTGTCGGCAAGCTGGTAAGCGGCAAGCTGATCCTTGAAATCATCGCTGTCGAAAAGGTTGGCGTCGGCGATTTTTTCGATTTTGGTCTCGTCGTGTACAAAGAGGAATATCTCGTCAAGCTCGTCGAAAGGCAAATCAGTTGCGAATACGGCTTCCCAATACATATAAAATTTGCCGTTGTTTGCCTCATCGTCGGACCACGACCTGGTGAAGACAGTGTTTTCGCCGAGTTCCTGGATGCTGTCGAGTATGCCCTTGATATTGACGCCACGGTTGGTGATGTCGGCTTCGGGCGCAAACATAACGTAGTATGTCGCCTTCTTGGGGGTGGCGATGGCTGTGACGCCTTGCTGCTCGCCGCCCTGAGGTTGTGTTTTGGATGCCGACTGACCGTTGATAGCCGCCACACGCGCTAAGAAATCATCTACAAGAGCAGCGTCTTCGTCCGACGGCTGGTTGAGCAGCTGGCGCAACAAGTCAACACATTCAAGGGTCAGTGTGCTAACTTCCTTGCTCACTGAACCTTGCGTGTCGCGAATCTTGCTGTATATGCTTTCGACGTCGTGCGTGATTTTTTCCACGGTCTTGAAGTCGTACATCGCACTCGTGCCCTTGATGGTGTGCATCACACGGAACACTTGGTTGATTTCCTCTATGCTCGACGGGTCTTGCTCCAATGTGAGAATGGAGCCTTCCATATCGTTGAGCATATCGTTGACTTCCTCGACGTACTTCTGCTTAAACTGCTGTATAGACGGCTGTTGCATTGGTATGTGGTGGCTGTTTTGATTATCTTAAAAAACAATTATTGCAGTGCCCTCTTGATGAAGGAGAGGAACTTGTCGATGACAAAAGGCTTCTGAATCCAACCTGTAATGCCTATCTGCTTGGATTTCTGACGCTTTTCTTCGTTGATTTCCGTAGTGAGCAGCAGGATTGGAATGCTACGGTATGTGGGTATGCTCTTGACAGTCTCGGCGAGTTCAAGTCCGTTTTTGCGGGGCATATTGAGGTCGGTGACAAGAAGGTCGATCTTCCGTCC
>JAEEGK010006730.1_pt1 | contig 27593 bp, 23 predicted proteins | sample 8958771 | NCBI WGS metagenome assembly JAEEGK01 (sample SAMN16246547, study PRJNA631951) | gut metagenome | biome: gut microbiome; feature: rumen; material: SC-attached | host: Bos | place: Iran: Karaj | collected 2018-10 | reverse complement strand
CAACTGCAAAAGAACATTCTGTATCAGAATCAATCTTTTCATCATCTTCAGAAGCATACTTTTCATATTCTTCAGTATAAAATTTGATAGCTAACTCAGGAGTTTTAAAAGTGCGATAAAGGTTTCCTGCGTCATCTTTTATGTATCTCATTAGTCCGTCCTCATAAAAAATATTGCTGAAAAAGGTACAGGCTTGAGCCTGCACCTTTTTGAAAGTTAGATTAACTGATTGCACTGTTCAATTCAGTAGGAACGTCATAAATTTCAATGTTGGTGCAGACACCTTCTTCATATGTCCAGCGTGTAATCCAGCGAACACAGACACAATCATTGCAAATATCGCATTGAACACTTGCTTCAGTCAGATCTCTAAGCAAATTTTGCTCTGGTGTTTTGCCTGCTGGAACCAGATTCATTATTTTCTCAAAAAGCTGTTCTCCTGAAGAATTGCGAATGTCTGCAATGTTTTCTGCATCTACATGCTCCAACGAAAGATAATTCTCATAATATTCATATTCATCTTCTGGTATCTCGTCTTCCCACACAACCTTTTCAATCCAATCTTTCTCATACCAATGTTTCCACTCTTTAATAGCAGCAATCGTGCAGTTCGTGAAACGACAAACATCCTCAACATCAAAAGAGTATTCTCCATTTTCATCGACAGCAACGGCAAATGAACATTCTGTATCTACATTCACTCTTTCGCCACCTTCGAGACACCCTTCAGCATACGCATTAATAGCTGCTTCAGGAGTGCTATACGTTTCATAGAGATTACCAACATCGTCTTTTATATATTTCATAATCAATCATCCATACTTTTTTCTCATAAAATGTTGTTTTATAAGTTCTGTGCGACTTATTATTCAACATCATGTGAGTATTATACAACAATGTTCGATTTAGTCAATTTTAATGTTATAAAACAGTAAAGATTGTGACAAATAATGCTTTATAAATATGTTAAATGAGATAATAATCGGATATAATGTTTGAAAAATAAAAGAATAGAGACAAAAACAAACAATTTATGCTCTATAAATAAAAAAAGAGATAACTCAAGGCAAGTTATCTCCAAAACGAATATTAACAAATGAGAAAAATTACTCGAAAACCAGTAATTTCTTTTCTCCATCAACTATTGTAGCCGATTTCAGGGTTAAATTCTTGGTTAAACGGCAAAAAATACCTTCTTTGGCGAGTTCTACCACGTCATAACGAACAGCAGCATTTTTAAATTCACCAAATTTCTTTGGCTTTGGTATTACTCCTTTCTTTGCCCAGCGGAAAACAGTCATTTCACTCACATTGAGAAGCTCTGCGAGACGCTTCTGGGTAATCCAGCGATGATGATCATCAATGCCATCAATCTCGTATGTACGAGTCACGCTATCTAAATCTAACTGTATCATAGTTCTTTCCCTCTTTATGAAGAGTTGTTAATCTAATCTGAAATCATCTGCCGTGTTAGACCTGTCATAACAGCTGTAACACTATCTGTTTTTTTAGACGATTTCTGACTGTTTCTTTATCTAAACATTTGTTTAATATATAGACAATTATAACATACAGTGATGTATTTTCTGTTTTAATGTTGAAAAATACGACATTAGTATGCTGTTTGTAAGTGTGTATCTCTCATTTTGAGACACTTTTGTTTATTATATCTTAAAAAGTGACATAACAGATAATATTGAAAAAATATTACAAAAAATCTTTTCTGTAACCTAAAAAATCAAAACATTTTTCCGTCTACGGGTAGAAAGTTTAAAAATTTCCAATCCGGTCTCTCTTAAAATAAGTTCAGGATAAGTTTTTACTGTAACAAAGAGATCATAAATGAACAGAAAAATGAGTTTATCAAGGCTGATGCTGGCAATGCTGTGTCTGGGAGCAGGTGTTGACGCAATATCAGCTCCAATGCTGCCGAGAGATATGAATAATAAGGCACTTGAAAACGTAAAGAAAAATCCAACATCCCTTTCCCTGGAAGGAAATAACAATGCTACCGCAACCTCAGATGCGGCAACGGATAAGGCTGATGCCGCCAATGATGTTAGACCTGTCTTAACAGCTGTAACATCTGATACGGCTAAGAATCGTCAGAATGCTGCCGGGACCACAGTAGATAAGTCGGTAGGTTCCGAGGTTAAAGGGGTAATTAGGGTTTCTTCTTCCGGAAGCAGCACCAAATCGAGAATTTCCAAATCTGATTATGTGCTGAAGCTTCCGATCTCCGAACTCTATGTCATTAAACGAGAGAAAGATGCCGCCTTTCAGTTTGCTGACGCAACCGGCAGATATGTTATATACCGTGGTGAGCTTTATGACATGTGGGACAACAAGAAGAAACTTAACTCCCAGGACAAAATCAACTACAGCATTACCCACCTGCCGCTTGCAAAAATCAATGCAGTTTCAGGCATCAATGAAATTGTCGTGGACAGCACCAAAAACTCCATGACTAAAGGAAGAGAAGTTTTTATCTTCCTTGATCCGGCAGATTCAGACAGTATTTCTCTTTTGAACCGTCTGTACAAATCAATCAATTTTGCCTATTACCATACGCGAATTGTGCTGGTTCCGACCTCAGAAAATGAGACAGTTACCGGTCTGTTTGCATGTACCAGGGCAACAAACAGTGAGAAGGTTTCAGCCCTGCTGACAAATGACTATAAGGTTATAAAGGAAGCATATAACAGTGGATGTGTTGCCAGCGTGTATAACCAGAACACCATATCATTCATACAGCTGCTGGGCATTAAGGAGCTTCCTTTCATAATTTCACCATCCGGAAAATTTGTCTCCGGATATATCGATAATCCATTTGATTTTATACAGAACAAGAAATAAAGAAACAGGAACGAAAAATGATAATTATTAAGAAAAAATTTATGTCTAAGGTAATCGAAGATGAACAGAGAGCAGCTAATCTCATTCCTGTGTACTCGTATGACAGTTCTTCAGATATTTTCCTGGGAGATGACAAGAGCCTTAACACGGCATTTTTCTGTAGCCCTCTTACCGGCATAGATTCCCAGCTTCAGAAGCGTATTGACGGTTTTCTTAACTCAGAATATCCGAAGGGGTTTATCGTGCAGTTCTGTCTCTTCCGTTCTCCGGACATTGCCAAACAGCTGGATGCTTTGATGGCTATCAGAGAACCTTACAAAGAAACGCTACCGTTCTATTACTCAGTTCTCGAAGAAAGAGCCGAGTTTCTTAAGCAGCATACAGCCCAAAACATCATAAGTGATACCAGCCGTGGTTATTACGACTGCGGTCTGATTCAGGACACGAAACTTATCATTTCCTTTAAGCTGCCGATTAAGAATCAACAGCCGACACCGGATGAAATCCTTAAGTGTAAGAACATTCAGACAAGATTTACTGCCAGCTTAAACTCCATTGGTTTAAATCCGGTACGTATGAATCAGCTGGAGTACATCCGATTAATGCAGACAATCATCAACTGGGATGAGCCACTCTGGAAACAGAAGAATAAATCCACCTTATTATCAAGACAAGACATCGAAAGAGCCAAAGAAACCACTTATTTTTATGAAGAAGACAAGCCTATCAGAGAGCAGATCTTTGATCCTGTTTCTGAGATGACCATAGATAAAAGAAATATTCAGATAGGTGAAACCTGCTTTATTAAGACTCTTTCAGCCAAAAGACTGCCAGAAGAAATTTTCCCTGGAGAGGCTCTGTCTTACTGCGGTGACATCATGGAAGGAAGCAGTAACAGCTCCGTGCAGCAGAATTACATGGTTTGCTGTAATGTCTATTATCCGGATCTGGAAAGAACAAAGTCATCCCTGGATAAAAAGCGTCAGTTTGCCGTAAATCAGGCAGGGGGAAGTCTTGTCCGTTTCATTCCGGCACTAAGGGATAAGGAACAGGACTTTAACACCATGTACGAGAGCTATTCAAAGGGAGATAAACCGGTTCTTTTCTCTTATACGGTAGTCACATTTTCCCGGAGTCAGGAGCAGAGCGATTTTGCCACTATGAAGCTGCGTAATCTCTGGCGTGAAAAGGGCTTTGAGCTTATGGAAGATTTAGGCATTATGCTGCCTATGTTCATCAACTGTCTGCCAATGTGCGCAGATATGGAAGCAGTTACCCAGTTAAGACGTTACAAGACCATCACAACAACAATGGCTACTCCATTGCTGCCGATAATGGCAGAATGGAAGGGAACCGGTACATATCATGCCGCATTGATCTCCAGAACCGGTCAGCTGATGTCCCTTTCACTGCATGACGCAACAACAAATAAGAATGCTCTGATTGCTGCCGAATCCGGTTCAGGTAAGTCATTCCTTTTAAATGAGCTGATTTTCTCGTATCTTTCTGAAGGTACGCAGATTTGGGTTATTGATGCCGGTAAATCTTATCAGAAGCTTAATGAACTTCTGGACGGTGACTTCCTTCAGTTCGATGAAAGCACGGATATAAGCTTGAATCCGTTCGCTCTTATCGGAGACTACACCGATGATGAAGATGCCGTTGTTTCCCTAGTGGCCACCATGGCATCAAAAGAAAACAATTTGTCTGAGCTTCAGAATGCCGCACTTAAAAGAATTGTCGGTGAAATTTGGAATCAGAAGAAAAACAAGATGACTATTGATGACATAGCAGAAGCCTGCCTGGAAAACGAAGATAACCGTGTGCGTGATATCGGTAAGCAGCTCTACGCATTCACGTCAGAAGGTAGCTACGGTAAATACTTTAACCGTGCGAACACTATCGATTTTAAGAATAAATTTACAGTTCTGGAACTTGATGAACTGGCCGGGCGAAAACATTTAAGACAGGTAATTCTTCTTCAGCTTATTTACCAGATTCAGCAGGCCGTTTATCTGGGTGACAGGAGTCAAAAGAAGATTGTAATCATCGACGAAGCGTGGGATTTATTGAAAGAGGGGAATGTGGCGACCTTCATGGAACATGCGTACCGTAAGTTCAGAAAATATGGTGGTGCTATTGTTATTGCTACTCAGTCAATCGATGACCTCTATACCTCTCAGACCGGTGAAGCAATCGCTAAAAACTCTGCATCCATGTTCCTTCTTGGTCAGACTGAAGAATCAGTTGAATCAGTTAAGAAAACAGGACGTTTGGCACTTAATGACTATGGTTACAACATGCTTAAGTCAGTACATACTATCCCTAATGTCTTTTCTGAAATCTTTCTGAAGACTAAAACCGGTATCGGAGTTGGAAGACTGATTGTATCCGATTTCCAGAAGTTACTCTATTCTACAGCTCCTGAAGATGTTGCCGCTATTCAGATGTATCGTAACGAAGGTCATTCTATTGTGGAATCAATTCGACTTGTTCTGGAGAACCGCAGATAAGCAGACAAAGTGCAAACAAAAATCGAAAGAGTGAAGTCCGTAACATTAAAGTAAACGTGATTAACTCTATAATGTAGATCACAGCAGAGCTGTTATCTTCTCCATGTGGCCAGAGACAACCTCAAAGTTTACTGCCGAATAGGCAGCTTTACTGCCGAATAGGCAGCTTGGGCAAGCCCCACTCAAGTGGGGATGAACCGATAAATTTCTACTATTGTAGATTCGATAGGATGTATGAGGTCTTAAGCATTAAGCCAAACTCATTTAGGGAATCTCTGGTTACGTGGAGGTGTATCTTAGATGCCATGACAACACAGTGGCTCATCTTCTCCACTCACGTGGAGGTGTTTTCATATTGATTCTCGATTCAAATCGAAATTTCAAAATCCCGAACCCCCTATTTTCATTCAGAGACAGAAAAACCGCAAAAAAACGTGCAAGAATCGATTTTAGAAGTTTTTCCTTGTCATTACATTCGGAATTTATTGGAAGCGTGTTCCTGACGAAATCTCAAGGGCGAATTTTTGGCCGTTTTTTGAAAAAAGTAAAAAATTGATGGTAAATGTTGAATAATTCGACATTGAAAATACAACAAATAGCAGATGTTGAATAATACGACATATGGCTTTTACCGATAATTCGATGTTGAATAATGCGACACAGGAATAAAAACACGTATATGTTGAATAATACGACATTCAAAAAGGGTGATTATTACATGTTGAATAATTCGACATGTAATGTAACATATGAAAATAAATTACATTTTTATTGTTCTGGGAAAAGACAAAAAACTGGATTCCGGAGCCGAAGTCCCGGCAGTATTAATGCCGCTAAAAAACATAATGTTGAATAATACAACATATCCACAACCTAATAAAAACAGTATATGTTGAATTATACAACATCAAAATAACACTAAATTGTGCATATGTTGAGTAATTCGACATCTAAAAAGTATTAAAAACAGGCATATGTTGAATAATACAACATTATTCACATGTGTTTGTTAGCAAGTGTTGAATTATGCAACATCTAAAATATACCTGAAATACACATGTTGAATAATGCGACATGACTTATTTTAAGTATAAATCCATGTTGAATAATAGGACATTTAGTGAGTTTAAATGAAATAAAATTACACATTACAGATTAAATTAGGAAAAAATTCCTGAAGAACATTAGTAGAATGTGTTACATTTGTTATGACAACTGTAACTTCTCTGGATATCTTGATATGCATAACATGTTTGTTTAATAAGTTTCTGTATAATTATAAGCATACAAGTTTTTCTTTTAATGTCTGAGTTTTGGCTCGGACATTTTTTTATCTGAATCAGAAGTGATTTTTCTTTTTGTTTTCTGAAATTCCAAAAAACCAAAACATTTTTCCGTCTACGGGTAGAAAGTTTAAAAATTTGCTGAAAAAAACCGCTTAAGATACTTATTGTCGAAAAATTAATGGGTGTTTTATGACTGGTTTTAAATTAACACTGGCAGTTTCTCTTATCTCCAGTGCTGTTATAGCAGTTCCTTCAGCGGCAGAAACTCTTGAGGATGGATTCTACTCACGTAATGCTGAAGGCTGGTTTTTCTATAATGAGGAAAAGGAAGAAGATGAGGAATTACCGGAAGAAGAAACAAAAGAGCTTACTCAGATTCCGCAGGCAGATCTTCCAATGCCGCAGGAAACTCCAAAAGAAAAGCCTAAATCAAATTTAAAGGTAGGGTCGGTTGCCTGGATCAACAAGAACCTGCCTCTGTATCTCAACAATGCGATAGACAATCCGACACCGGAAAACATTAAGGCATATCTGCTGCTCCAGAAGATGAGTACTGATAAAGCCAACCGGTTCTCCAACATGTATTCTCTGGTAGTTACAGGTGATCCTCTCTTTGATAATTCGGTGGATCAGTCCGGAACATACGCTGTAAACCGCCTGAAAGAACACGAAGCAAAAGAAGGGGTGGCTGATGCTCTTTCTTTTCTTTCCAAAAGCACAACTCTGCTGCTGGTGCTGGATGACAGCAACTATTCATTATTTCAGGCATCTGTAGTCAAAAGAATTTCTCAGAAGTATGGCTTTAAGGTTGTAACGGTAATGGCCAGAGCCGTTCCGCAGACCAATTTAAGCAGCATCATGCCGGACATCATGGTTAGACCAGGCTTTGATGAAGAGCTTAATCTGCCTATATTACCGGCTACACTTATTGCCACTGATGAAAAGGTTGTTCCGTTCCTCCTGGGAGGTGCGGCAGATGAAGAATTTAACACCCGACTTATTAAGGTGGCGTACCGGGAAAAGTTCATTACGGATGCCCAGTTTAAGAAGACCAGAATACTTGATATCGAAAACAAAAACAGTTTTGCTGACGTTGATATTTCCAAAGCGGCAGACATCAAAAACTCCATGCCGGAATTTGTCACAGGTTTAGGGGAAAACTCTGTGAACTACATAGATCCGAAAATCATTGTAGACCTTATGGAGCAACGAAAGTAAGCACTTTTTTAGATACCTCGGCAGACTATATTTCTGCCGCATCATGATTTTTCTCTAGGATTAAGATAATGCAACGAAAATTCAATTCAAACAACGTATGTCTAAGACGTTCGGCTTTAATGCTGGCCATAGCATCCGTATGCCTGGGCATTTCATTTAATGCCTCAGCAAATGATGCAGACAAGGTGGCAAATAACCTCAAAGAATGGATTAAATCCGGTTCCTATAATTATGATACAAAAGCTCATACCTATAAGACTGATTCCAGATACGTTTTCACAGGAGGTGAGTATTCTATAAGAACTCCTACGTACAGAATCCAGCCTTTAAACATAGATCTGCCGGATATCAGTCATGGAACAGGATGTTCCGGTATCGACCTCTACATGGGTAGCTTTTCTTTTCTTACCAAAGAAGAGCTGAAGAACTTTACCAAAGCAACTACTAAGGCGGCACCTATTTATGCTTTTAACCTGGCTCTGCAGCAGTTCTCTCCGGAAATCAAAAATGAAATTGATAAACTGCGTAATCTGACTCATCTTATCAGTTCCCAGCAGTTGGATTCATGTATGGCAGCTCAGTACACTGTTAATTCAATGGCTGTAGGACTTGCCGGTATGATAAATCCAGATTATCAGGTTAAGGGCGTAGGCGATAGAACTATTCAGCATATGACCGAATCTTTATTCGGTGAATCTAAGAAGAATGAAGCTTCAGGAGAGGCTGTTTCGGAGGCTGTTACTACAATGGCAGACAGTGTCGGAACCAACATCGAGGATGCAACAAAATATGTTGATGAAGATGTTCAGGCAATGGCTCGCTCTAAGCAGGGTGATGTCTGTGCCGTAGCCGCAGATAACGCTGATGCGATGCTCAATGAAAAACATTGTGTCATCCAGACACTCAATCAGGCTATGGGGTATGAAAAGACCGGATCTTTTGGCAATCTAATGAGATTGTCATCTGAAATCTGGGTGAACGCATTGAGAAATACCAAACTCTACAATAAGTCTCCTTTAATGCCGAAAAATATGTCAGATAACGAAGTCCGGGAATTTGTTTATTCGCTTTTCGGTACGACTTATACGCTGTTCGGCACTGCTAACGTAGACGGAAAAACCAGCAAATGCGTGGCCACAAATAAATATTCTTTCCAGGCAAGACCGAAGGGAATGACTGCTAAGATTCTTCTCGAAGGCGGTGAATATACAGGTCTTCAATCCAATAATGCAACAAATAAGAAGACCAGCAAGAAGTATTGTTATTTAATCGATACTGATTTTTCCGAAGTGGTTAAGGAATGGAAGTCACCTAGTCAGGAAATCCTGGCTAAACTCGGCAATTTCAAGGATGACAGTTTCCGTACGTCCTCTGGTGCTATAGACACATCTTCTCAGGCTTATAAGGATCTGGAAAATACTATCCTCGGAAAGATTTATTTCTCTAGTACCAGAGATCAGGATCAACCTGAATTTACGGAAGAAGAACTGGATCTTATCAATATTTTCCCGGAAAACCTTCAGGTTGCCATAAAAAGTAAGGTCGGGGCTAACAGTCCGAAGCTTATTTACAATACCGCTGAGGAGTGTATTAAACCTATTTTGGCTAAGCACTATCTGGATTTGTTACGTAAGGTGAAAGATACGTTAAAAACGAGTATCAGCTCATATGCTTCCAGTGAGGAAAATCAGGAGAACAAAACTAAGACCATAGCTCACCTTGAAAAACAGTACAGAGATTATGAGGAGGAGTTTAATTTCATTCTCAGTGAAAAGAACGCACATGTCTGTGTAAACAAGATGCTCGAAATCACAAACAGTACGGAAGATTCTTCGGCATTGTTCTAATTTGTAATACATACAGGGCTGATTTTCATGCGGCCTTGTATTTTTAATTTTTATTTGAAAAGGATAAACATCGAATGAAGATATTTGATGAAGTTAAGGGATTCGTGAACAGGAGTAAAGTCATTCAGACTTTTCTGACTCTGTATAAATGGGGCAAACGAATCAACAGTCATTGGGATAATCTGGTAAGAAATACCGGTTCAAAGTATGACATTTTACGAGTGCCGTTAGCAATTTTCATGGTAACGACAGTATTTCTCTTAGGTTATCTGCCGGCTAATGCCTGGGCTGTAGGAACAGCGGATGAACACAATATCTGGGTGGCATATACAGTAGGGGATGTATCTTTCATGCATTCCGTTCTGCGTGCTGTGTCCATGATTATGTATGGTGATGGTGGGGTTATTCAGGGGGCATACCGTCTAGCCTGCCTGCTTGGTATTATCTGGCTTATCGTCAAAGGAATCTTCAGCAAACAGGTTATCGATATTGGTTCCGGTTTCTTTGTTATCTTCTTCTACATGTGTTTCTTTGTGCCGCAAAGTACTTTGCATATCGAAGATTTACAGACAAAGAAGTACTACACCATGGAAAAGATTCCTCTCGGTGTTTCAGTTACATTGTCACTTACCAGCCGCATCGGTAAATACTTTACGGATGCGTATGAAACTGTGTTTGTTGAATCTTCTGCTGATAGTGCTTTATGTTCTGCCGGTTCTATGAACTGTAATGGTTATATGGGAACATTGGATATGATTGCTAAAGCTCGAAGCAGTCTTCAGAATCATGCAGCATATTTAGCCATAAACAAGGCTATGTGCAATGGTTCTGAGGATATCAGCAGCTGTGATATCGAAAGGTCTATTCTTAACTACACCAAAGACTGTACCGTACAGAAACTCATGTCTCCAACGGAAAGATTTACACTTAAAAACGTTACAGGCTTTAAGGTAAATGGCGATACTCAGAAAGAAATGAAATTCAATTCAAAGCGGCATTACACAAAGGTTTATGCAGGACCTGGTAAGGATGGCGTGATGAACTGTCTGGAAGCCGGTAATTTCATTGCCACAGCTTTTGAAAATAATCGTGTGAAAACCACTATCTATAACATGGCTTTTCCGCACCACAATCTGACAACTGCCGGTGGAGCAGTTAATGACGGAGGTTCCGGTACAGATAACGGTACAAAGGAAGGAACCTATGATGTTGCCGCAATGCAGACTGATATGGATGCGGCATTAGGGGGACTTGGTGGTCAGACAGCGGATTCTTATGAGTATTTGAAGAATGTTCTTATAAGACCTCTTATGGAAAAGGGACTTCGTGACGGCTTCATAGATCAGAACCAGCTTTCAGCTCAGATTGCCCTGGACACTGCCATTTCCCAAAGAAATCTCCAGCTTGCGGCAGAGAGCAGCATGTTTGCCACAATGATTCGACCATTAACCACTTTCCTGGAAGGGTTTGTGCTGGCTCTGACTCCTTTAATGCCATTTATCCTTTTACTCGGCATAAATGCTTTTGGTGTAGTCATGAAGTATCTGCTTGTATTGTTCTGGATTCAGCTCTGGGCTCCGGCTCTCGCTATCTGTAACATGTACGTGCAGAATGTAGTTAAGGAGAACCTGGCACTTGCTCTTGGCGGCACCGATATAACATCATTTACCGGTATCGAAACTGCAACTCCTGTTATCCAGCATTGGCTTGCTGTGGGCGGCATGATGGGGGCTTCCGTTCCTGTTCTGACGCTTTTCATTCTGTCAGGCAGTATCTACACCTTCAATACTCTTGCAACTTCCATTAAGGGTGGTGATCACTTTGATGAAAAGGCAATTCAGCCGGATGCACTTAAGAGGGCGGCATTTATCAATACCTCTGTTGGGTCTTACAATGTAAGTTCAGGTGGTGGTTCTATTGAAGCAGAGACTCAGCCTCGATACAAGCAATATTCTCAGCAGGATGCTTATAATGTAGAGAAACAAGCAGCAAAATCAAGAGCTATCGAAAAATCCAATCAGTACACGGATACTGTGCTTAATGCGTTGTCAAAGTCTACAAATTCTCAAGATGTTTTATCTTTCTTAGAAAGCTGTGCAGATCAGTTCCAGGCATCGAATGATAAACAATTTGCTACAGCCTACAATATAGTAGAAGCCGCAAATGAAAAGTTGGGGGCAGGTTATTCTAAGTCTGAGATGAAAGCATATGCTTCAAGTTTTTTAATGGGCTTTTCAGCAAAACTAGGCTACCTCTTTGGCGGAGCGTCTAAGTCATCAGTAAATCAAGATGAATACGCAAAAAGAAAAGCTTTTGAAGATACAGTGGCTATACAAATGGCTAGACAAAAAAATAGTATGGATACACAAGCTATAAGAGAATCTGTTAATCAGAATTTAGCAAGTCAAGATTTATCATCAATAACAAGTGCTGTTAATGAGCAGGACGTTGCTTCGATTAACAATGCTTATTTAGAAAAAGAAGCAGCTCAGCAATCTTATACTGAACTTGAGAAGCAGTCTAATAGTTCTTCATCTTCAAGGACAATGAGTTCAAATAATATTGCAGCTGTAGTGATAGAGGATACGGATAGAAGAAACAACACAATGCGTTGGTTATCTGATAATAAAGATATTTGGAAATCACTGGTTAAAACAGCAAAAACAAGAGGATATGGTGATGGTATGACTGGTGTATTATCAGCAGCTGTTGAGTATGCATTAGATAGTAAAAATGATGCTAAGGCTCAAGAATTAGCGAAAGTTATGGGGGTAACATCAATAATCTCTGGATATAAAAATGAAGATATCAGAGAGGAAGATCAATTGAATAATATCACTCCGACAGAAAAGGGTATTAAAGCAGCAAGGAATGCTTTAAACAAACAAGTAAAAGCCGAGACAGCTTTAACTGAGCAGAAAGTAGATTCAGGAGCAGCAGCCAACAATGCTCAACTGCAAGGACAAAGCTCAACTACTTCTGAAATCATTAATGGCGAAGAGGGGGATAACAGTGAAAATTGGGGAAATGCAGTGAGAGAAAAGATGGAAAAATTCAATAAATAAATTTTAATAAAAAAACTAGAAAACCCACCCTACCTTAATAAATATATAAAAAAGGAATGTTATAAATAAGACAAAACCGAGGACTTCGAGGAGGACTATCTCAACGTTAAGTATCCATATCTTAAAAATGGAAGGGGGATAATCACTACCACAGCATCTGCAACGAATGTCTTGGTGATAACCATATCTTTTCCAAGCGTGTCTTCCACAAACAGGACACGCTTTATTTTCATTAGTTCCAGCTAGACAGTTAAATGCAGGATCGTTATCTCTACTATCATTAAAATCAGTGTCAAACTGATGACCACAGTGCTTACATACAGAATTTTTTCCAGGAATATAATCTCTTCTGCCACATTCAGGACAAGGTGTCTTAAGCAAATCTCTGTAGTTTATAGGCGAAATTTCACCTATGGTCTTTCCGTGCTTCATGAAGTAAACAAAATCGCCACGATGAATTGCGGTATTACCGAGCTGTTCAGATGTAATACGCCATTCTTTTACAACATTCTTCAGATTTTTTGTATCTGGAATTTCCTGAATATAACCGAAACCTTTTTGTTGGTCAAAAAACTTCACTCTGCCGGTATAAGAATACAGGTCTAATTTAGTGCTGCCGTTAGACTTTTTAGCAGTATATTTCTTTGTGAAATCAAAGTTTGTCGGGGTGGAAGTTAATCGAAAGTCTGTCATATAATCAGTTTATTGTCCTTGTTTTATTTAATAATGCATATTTTTATACATATAATCATAAGTTATAAATATCACATTAATAATTATATCATAAATTAGTCTTAGTGTCGAATTATTCGACATTTGGAAAAAAGCATAGCTTTCTCTCTGGAAGGTTACACTTAAATCACGGAGAGTATTTTGAAGTTATGTTACACTTGTTATAACAACTCTAACCCCATGAATTTCACAAAAATTACAATCAATCCGGTCAAACTCCGGCTGAAAATAGGGCATGTCCCGATATTGGAGTGGCGTAAAATGAATGAATCTATCTATCTACCTGGTAGAGTAATCTATAATTTCAAACATAATCCTTTTGAATTAAGGAATTTCTTTAATTTCCCAAAGTTCCCTGTTGGTTCTGTTTTTAGTAGTGAGGTGGCTCATGGCTAGTAGCGGAATGACAAGACACGATATGATCGAAAGGGTTGGTTCCAGATATATGACTGCCAATATAGAAGGTGGTGAGTTCAGTTATATTCAGGATGCCGGTTCTCGTGAAAAACTCGAACAGGCAGTTGGTCATAAGATAGAACATTTCAAACTGGACATCAGATTTGAAGATGATAATGTTGCTGTTCTGATAGAAACAAAGCAGAACTTCGTTAAGAAGGATGAAAACCAGTTAAAAGAGTATTTAGAGGAAGAAAAAGCATTACATCCAGAGAATAAGGTTATTTGCATACTCGCCAATACAAATAACAATAAGATCAAGGTCTGGAAATCCTTAATGGATGACGAGCATCTTCTGAAAGATGAAAAAGTTCTTGATACCTTTGAACACTACAAGAGTTTATTTTTTATCAGTAAACAGAATAACCGAGAAAAGGTTCTGAAGAATACTTACGCACTGAATGAAACTCTCCATAAGAAAGATATTGATGAACGTCTACGTAGCCAATTTGTTGGAACAACACTGCTTTATATCAGAGATGTGATTAAGCAAAAGGGACTTAGCTCTATAAATGATGAGACAAGGCTTTATCTTCGGAATTACTGGAAGGAGCTGTCTGCAAAACAGATAAGAAGCGGCATAGAAGAAACCTTAACAAATTTGCTCGATGGTTCAGACAATAAGGCATTGAAAATTGAACTCCTCCAGAAGAATGTTTTGAATGATCAGAAAGTTAAAAAACTGGACGTGAATGGCTGGGTTGATATTCTCGATGAAATTGTCGGGAACATTTACAAGTATATAAATGCTGATAGTTCTGAAGGACAGGATATTTTGAATTTATTCTTTATCGCCTTTAATAAATACACCGGAAAGGCTGATAAAAATCAGGCGTTTACTCCGGACCATATTACAAACTTTATGTGCAGGGTTACAGGCGTTGACAGAACCAAAAGAATATTTGATGGTACATGCGGTTCCGGTTCTTTCTTAGTTCAAGCAATGGTGTTGGAGCTTGCTGACTGTGACCGTCAACATGCAACCGAGGCTGAAAAAAAGATAATGCGGCAAAAGGTTGCAAAAGAACATATATACGGCATTGAGATTGAAGAAAAAGCATTCGGTCTTTCTACAACTAACATGTTGATTCACGGAGATGGAAACTCAAATATAAAACATGACAATTTGTTTTATAGTGAAGCGTTTATCCGAGAAGCTGATCCCGATATCATTCTTATGAATCCTCCATATAATGCGAAACCTATCAGCATTCCTGCATCATATAAGAGTGGTTGGAAATCTGATGCCAAAGAAGACCCTACAAAGGGCATGGTTTTTCTGAAATATATATCTGATGTTATCGGAAAAATGAATGATGAAAGACTTGCGGCCGGAAAGCCTGTTAAAGAAGTTAAAGTTGCAATTCTTCTTCCGGTTGCTGCCGCTATTGGAACAAGCAGTTTTATTTCAGAAATGAAATCAGAACTTTTGGAACGTAATACCCTAGATGCTGTGTTTACTCTTCCTAATGAAATCTTTTACCCTGGAGCGTCAGCTTCTGCTTGTTGTATGGTATTTACTCTGGGTAAACCTCATGTAAATGCGGATGATACCGTCAATAAGACATTTTTTGGTTACTACAAGGATGATGGACATAAAAAGAAGAAAAATCTTGGCAGAGTTGAACAGTTTGATTCAGATAATAACAGCATCTGGAAACGTATTGAAGAAGATTGGTTAGATTACTATCGGAACAAGACTGTTAAGGATGGTATATCTGCTATGCAGGCTGTTACCGGTGATGATGAGTGGCTGTGCGAAGCATATATGAAAACAGACTACTCGAAGTTGACCGAAGCTGATTTTCAGCAAACCATAAACAACTATCTTGCATATTTGATGAAAGAGGGGAAGGTTTATGAGTCTTAATATTAGCGAATGGAAACCTTTCATCACATCAAAACTTTTTTATGATTTACAAAATGGCAAAGCAAATCAACAAATGTTAGAGGAAGGTAATGAGTGCTTCTATGTTGGGGCAAAAAAAGATGATAATGGAGTTATGATTCATTGTTTGAAAAATGAAAAGCTTATGACCAAAGGAAATTGCCTCGTTTTTATATGTAATGGTCAAGGCTCTGTTGGATATGCAAATTATATGGATGTAGATTTCATTGGAACAACAGATATTGTTGCAGGATATAATGATAATCTTAATTCGGAGGTAGGGGCTTTTTTAGCTACTATCTACTCGCAAGAAAGACCTAAATATTCATTTGGAAGAAAATGGAAAACAAAATTAGCCGATACTATTGTAAATCTTCCGATTAAACATAATCCAGATGGCACACCATTTATTGATAAGAGCTATCAATATTCTGATGAAGGTTTTGTGCCAGACTGGCAATTCATGGAAGATTATATTAAATCATTGCATCATAAACCTCTGACAACAAAGAATAGATATAAACAAATTCTTAATTTGAACGTTGAAAATTGGAAATATGTACTTCTAAAGGATATATGCAAAATTACTATGGGAAACAAGATGGATGCATTAGTAATGACATCGGATAAGCCTGAGGTAAATTTTGTAGGAAGATCTGCTGATAACAACGGTGTCGCTTGTAAGGTTGATATTGTTTATGACAATAAAGGAGAACGAATCGAGCCTTATCCTGCTGGATGTATAACTGTGGCTCTCGGTGGAAGTCTCGGTTCAACGTTTCTTCAAAAAGAACCTTTTTATACTTCACAAAATGTATCTGTTCTTGAATTTTCTAATAATGTGTCGGATGCAGCAAAATTATTTATATGCACACTAATTTACAATGAAAGCAAGTACAAATATTTTCCATTTGGTAGGGAACTGAATACACATATAAGAACTGACTATGGATTCACAATTCCTGTTACTTCAAAAAATGAACCTGACTGGGAGTTCATGGAAAACTACATGAAATCTCTTCCATATGGTGATCGCATATAATGTTGATACAAGTGTGTTTCCGATAAGAGGCACACTTTTATTGGTTACTCGGCAAATAATGAACATATTTATTGCAAAAAAATAATCTCCCGATTAAAATCGTTGAAAACAAAGAATTAGGCATCGCCTGATTCATCAAACGGAAACTTCCAGAGAGGAGTTTTCAAATCAACTGAGGCTTCGGCCTTAACAATCTCTTCTGGTAGGACTGCAGAACGGTCCAAAAGAAATCAAGCTGCATAATGCGGCAACTCAAAAACTAAAGTCCATGCGGCATGATGCCGCCATGAGTTACACCTGTTATAACAGATATAACACTCTACAAGAGTAATTAGGAATTACTTCAGGTAATCTCTAATTGCTTTTAGCGATAAGGATTTTTCGTGCCTTTCGGTACGTAAACGTTCGTGTCCTACGTAAGTGACATATTGTCGGCAGTTTATCTGTCTTTTCTTTAACCGGGCATGTGCCTACATGCCCATAACTCCTGTAGTTGTGTAGGTGTGTATTGCACGCCTACAACCAAAGATACTTTTTTCCATAGGTATCTGAGGTTCCAACACCCTTTTGGGTAAGGAGTTTATTATGGAAACTAACAACATTGCTTTACTTGCTCACGAAATTTGTGAGCTTAGCAAGGTAAATGCTGCAAAGCAGGCTAAAGAAAATAATGTTGTCTGCCTTAAGGCACATTATTTAGCTAAATTTTTAGCTGCTCAGGCAGCAAAAAAGAAAGCGGCTTATGCTGCACGTACAGCTACTTTTGCGTAAGTAGCTTCCTAACACCTCCTCATTCTATGGGGAGGTATCTTTTAACAATCGAGGTTATACCTCTAAGGCTTAACCTCGATGACAATCTATGATTGCTCCTCAAGGTTTTGCCTTGTTTATGGAGTAATGAATGATGATGAAAAATCCAAACCCAAATCCTGGGGTTATATTTCATCCGTTATCGGATGAAGAGTACGAAATTGAACGACTAGCGTATTTGTTAAGAAAAACAGAAATTTCATTAAAGGAAACCGAAGAATATTATCATCGGTTCCTTATGAAGCTTCTTGTTATGTTTTTAATATATGTAGCAATGATTATTGCTGTCATATATTAAATTTTAACTGGAAATGTTTTCCGAGGAAAAAGAAAAGTTACTTTTCTTTTTTTCGGGGAGTGATTCCTCTACTCGATGGGCAATTTTTTGCCCATCTTGTATTACAGGACACGATTAATACATGTTTAAGCAGGTATTAATCATGTATTAGTCGTGTCTTATTAAGGAGTGGAAAATGGAAACTAACAGCATTGCTTTACTTGCTCATGAAATGGTTAAGGCTCAGGAAGAAAGAAAAGCTCTTCAGAAGGCTGAAAATCACATCGCATGTTTAAAAGCTCATTACCTTCAAAAGTTCTATGAAGCCCAGAGACATAAAAAGATTCTTAAGTGTGCTGCATAGGATTAGTACGGAGACATTAAGTCACCGCAACACGGCATAATCTTTGTATTGCAGAGATTATGCCTCTCCTTGAGAGTAATTAGAAATTGCCCTGGTAATTTCTAATTGCTTTTGCAGTAAGGATTTTTCGTGCCTTTCGGTGCGTAAATCGTGAGTACCCTACGTAAGCGGTATAAGGTCGGCAGTTATCTGCCATTTTCTTAAACTGGGCATGTCCAGTACATGTCCATAACTCCTTTCCTGGTAGTTAGGCATGTATTTGCTGCCTGCCAACCGAAGACTCATTTTTCCATGGAGTCCGAGGTTCAACTGCCGCAAGGCAAGGAGTCAAATTATGGAAAATCCTATATCTAAGTTAGCCCAATCTATGGGCATGAATGAAGATGACTTTGTGTCATGCCTCAATCAGAAGGCTCAGAAGATGCTCAATATGGGCGAACTGATTGGTATTTGTGGCATATGCCTCAAGTATCAAATCAATCCCCTTGTTGATGGGGAACTGCATATTATGGTGAATAACCGTAATGGTGCTGTTACACCTATATTGGGTGTTAACGGATTTCATAGAATTATGAGTTCCGATCCTCGATTCAGAAAATTATCCTTCGAGTATTCTCAGGATTACATCAACTTGGGAATGATGAGGATAAATGGCATTGAGGTGCCTAAATGGTGTCCGATGTGGATTCGTGGAAACCTGACTACCGTAATCGATGGTAAGGAATATACGAGTAGTAGGACTGAATTTTTTTCCGATTGTGTGAAAAATTCAAATGGTTGGCAGCAATCGCCAGCTCGCATGTTGCACCACAGGTGTATGGCTCAGTTGGTTCGAAGTGTTCTTGGAGTTCCTTTATCTGATGAAGGTTCTCCTATCACGGAGAATCCTGAATACAGAAGTATTTCTCCTCAGCAGCAACAGCCTCAGCAGTATGCTCAACAGCAGAGGTCAATGCCTAATCAGCAACAGCCAATGCCACAGCCACAACAGGTACAGGTTCCTCCTCAGCAGCAACAATTTCCAAACGTAGAAGTGGTTGCTGCCATAGGACAGCCACAACCTCAGATGCAGCAGAGGCCAATGCCTAATCAGCAACAGCCACAACAAAGACCACAACCTCAGCAGCAACAGTCTGTATCTGCTTCACAGCAGAATAACATGAATATGTCTATGCCGAGATTGAAGTAGTTTCTTGTTGTTTAACTTTCCTTCAGTTTGTTTTCTTATGATTTCAGACTGAAGGGAAATCTTTTTTTACTCTCTTGTATTTTTTCTTTCTTTCATTGAAATACAGGAGTTGTTTTTTTTAACAGCCGCAAGGCTAAGGAGAAAATAATGAAAGGTCTTAATAAGGTTATGCTTATCGGCACTCTCGGTGCCAACCCAGATTTCCGTGTTATTGCTAATGGCGGCAACAAGTCAGTTGCAACCGTAAGTATCGCCACTAACGAATCCTTTAAGGATTCCCAGGGCAACCTCAAGGAAATCACCGAATGGCATCGTTTGGTGTTCTGGGGGAAACAGGCAGAAATTGTTAGGGATTACCTCCACAAAGGCTCACAGATCTACGTCGAGGGAAAGATCAGAACTCGTTCTTATGAAGATAAGAACGGACAGAAGAAGTCCATTACTGAAATTCAGGTAATGGATCTTCAGATGTTAGGTGGTAAGAGTGAAAGCTTTTCTGCTTCTGGTCAGCCTCAGCAGCCTCAGCAGGGATATGCTCAACAGCCATACTCTGCTTCACAGCAGAACGATAATGCCCCATATGCGGCAGATGAATATGCGTTCTAGCTAAGATTGAACTCCCATTTACATTATGTATTTGGGAGTTTTCTCAGCCTCCTTCAGTGCAGGCTTATGTGTTCATGAATGAGCCTATAAGCCTGTGCTGGTTGGTTAGAGCAGAGCAATCATATCAGGGGTTTCTCTCCAAAATAGAATTACACCTGTTTTCTGCAATCAGGTACTTATTTTCTTAATCATCATATGATGGTTATAGTTGGTTCTGCCGAACTATAAGGATTTAAGTGCGGCAGAACACTTGCCATTTCCTGTCTTTTCAATCAGTAATCACATACATGTCTCGTTGCCGAAATTAAATATTCCACTTTAGTCTTATTGTTTGTGTAACAAGTAAATAGTAGCTGCATTTTCAAAAGTATTGTGTGATAATGAAACATTCATTTTTAAATTTAAATTAAGATTAAGGATTACCCAATGATGAAGTACAGATTAGCTTCTTTTTTCGCTGGGGTTGGCGGTATTGATTTGGGCTTTGAAAAGACTAACGGCTTCCAAACAGTTTATGCCAACGAAATAGATCCATACCCGGTACAGACTTTTGAAAAAAACTTCGATTTAAAGGTAGATGCAAGAGACATCCATGAAGTACAGCCAGCAGATGTTCCGGATGTAGACATTATTGTTGGTGGCTTTCCGTGTCAGGCTTTTTCCATTGCCGGTTATCGTAAAGGTTTTGACGATGAAAAAGGGCGAGGAACTTTATTTTTTGAATTAGTCAGGATTATTCATGAGAAGAAACCAAGAGTAGTTTTTTTAGAAAATGTAAAGAATCTAGTGACAATTCATGATGGAGAACCGTTTAAAGCTATACTTAAAGTTTTGACGGAAGAGGGATATTTCTATAAATATCAGGTATTAAATGCCATGGAGTATGGCAACACACCACAAAATCGAGAAAGGATTTATATCGTAGGCTTTAAATATCAGGAAGAAGCAGAAAAGTTTGTATTTCCGTCACCTGTAAAGCTAGAAAAGAAATTATCAGACATTATAAATTATGATACAGCTATAGCTGATAAATACTACTATACAGACGGAAAGTACAAAGGGGATATATATAAACTCTTGGTTGAAGCCATGGATGATGCCGATACTGTTTATCAGTGGAGACGAAAATACGTTAGAAAAAATAAGTCCGGTGTTGTGCCGACTCTGACCGCCAATATGGGAGAAGGGGGACATAACGTTCCTCTTGTATTAACCAAATTTGGTATCAGAAAACTGACACCACATGAGTGTTTTAATGCTCAGGGATTCCCTCTCGATTTTAAGCTTCCGGAACAGATGACAGAATCGAGATTGTATAAACAAGCCGGAAACTCAGTATGTGTTGAAGTCATTCATCGTATTGCGGCAAATATCTTAAAGGCACTCAATAAATAATCTATTTAACCTTTAGATGATTAGAGATCTCTCCTTAGATTTCAGGAGAGATCTTGCTTGGACAGGATTATTCAGTTTTATCTTTATCTGATTCTTCAGAACCTCCTATTTGATAGAAGTTTTCATAAGTACCGAGTTCGCAGAAATCTATTGAATATACTCTTTCTCCTAATCTAGTAAACATAACAGAATCTATCCCGAAAACCATAAGCATGTCATAGGTTACAGCCACACCTTCAGGAAGCTCAAAAACATCTCGCAGAAGCCATTTTCCTAAATCTTTATTAGGATTACTCATAATAGCTTTGCCGTCATCCTGGCAAACCTTAGCCTGTAATTTAGTACCATCTGGAAGTAACAGTTCAAACGGTTCATCACGTGGAGGAAAGAAGTCTGTTTTTCGCTCTCTATCCTCTTTTGGGAAGGGAATATATAATTCGTTAGGATTTCTCCTGGTTTCTTTTATTTCTGTTGTTTCACCTAAACTGTTACGCTTAAAAGATCTTCTGAAACCATTCCATTGATTTAATCCGGATTTTTCTGGTACAAACTTTCTGCCATCTTTAAGAGATGAATATAGGCGTAAACACAGCTTGTTGTCATCAGGGACAGATTGATTTACTAAATTGATAACCTGATTATTGTTCTTGGATAACGAAGACAGGAAATCATACGGATCATCTAGTATTGATACCGGAAAACTGTCTAATAATTCCATGGCATCGAATACCATGTATAACGTATTTTTTGAGAGACTGAAGGTATAGGTGTGTTTACCATCGGTAAAGTATGTATTATTAGCGTTTCCCCTGCCAGGGATAAGCTGGATATGATCGATGTCTATGGAAGAAAATGCCGCTTCATAGATACACATATAACCAGGAATACGTTTGATAATATGGTAGACCATGCTTTGTAGTGAATGAGAGTTTTTGGTGATTCTTATTCTCTCATTACGATAGAATGCGATTTTTCTGATTAATTCTATTCCTCTGAGATTTTCGTATTCCGGGCGAAGCTTGCCAAACTCAGCTACTTTTTGTGTGTCTTGTCCTACCCAGGTCTTTAATCCTATTCCTATTTTATTTATCAGGTCATAGGCATCTGCGGAATCATCGCTCCTGGCATTATTTGTAACGTTAAAATATTTGGCAAAAATATTTTCGTGTGCCCGGTAATAAAGATATGGTGAGACTGAATCAGAAAATAATTTAGAAAGACTTCCGACTATGGAGAGCATATTCTTATATGCTTCCTGCTTATCCTTTGGCTGTTTATCGTAAAACATGTTTACCAGTCCTTTAAGAGAATGTAATTATGATCCGTGTCTTAACTATTGTCGCACAGAGTATTTCAATTTAGGAAGTAATTTACCAGAGTTATATCCGTGGCATCGCTAGATAAAAATAAATGAAATTGGATAAAATTCCGCTTATTTTGTTATACTAATTACCGAAAAATGATAAGTCATAGTGCAATCCGGAACCTTACACCGGTATTTACAGAAAACATTACAATAATTACAAAAACAATAAGCACAAGACAAACAAGTATTAACAAATTAAGAGAATTTATTATGAATACCAAATCTCCGGAGCAGGAGACTGATCTCTCTGCTACAGAATTACCTCTGGTAATTAATAAAAAATACACTCAGGATGAAATAGATCTTCTCCTGTCATCACCAATTCCAAAGAGACTTGAACTGCTTAACAAGATGTGCAAAGTGTCCACTAAGGATGTGTGCAGAACCATTAACATCTCAGCCGGTCACTACTACAGATTAACCAACGGCAAGTGTGCCATCAGTTACCCTATAGCCTCTAAACTTTCTAATTTATTCAACATTAAGATTGAATTTTTCGGCTATACCGAGGATGAAAAGAATAATCTGGAGGAGAAGCTCTCTAAAAATGATTTCTTTGACAGAAGAGCTTTCCTTCTGTTCAACAGCATTAATAATGACGAAAAAAGCCATTATGTTAAGCACATTCATCAGATTATTGCCAACAGCTATGGATTCCAGGAGGAAGTTTTTCCGCAGGATTTTTCCATGGTTGCTTCCAATCCAAACCTCAATAAGCTGTCCATTTATCCGGATGACATTATGGAAGTGTTCTATATAGGCAGAAAAGATGAAGGCAGCTCTTCCGACACTGAAATTGAATCTCTTCTTTCCCTGGATCTCCTCAAAGGAAAAATGGTACGGACTAAATCAGGCGTGTATGGCTTACTGACAAAAAGAAAGTCCGGGTACTATGTTCAGCCGTTGAATCTGGACTTTGATAGCGAAGATGTTCAGGACATCAGCGATATAGAAGTTTTAATTATTTCCATTAAGCACGAGACTCTCTCTCTTAATGACCTGCTATGCAGCATGTTTAACAAGCATAACATTATGAATTAAACCCCCAAAGGGAATGCACCGAAGTATAAGAAAAAAAGCCCAAACATTTGATTGTTTGGGCTAAGGACGTATGAACGATGTTATAGGGTAATTAAGAGTGTCTATGTATTATGTATATCGTTATGCTGTCTTTACATCAGACTCTTCATTGCCTGGAAGAACAGCTACATCAGCTATATCTGTCTCGCCAATGTTTCCGGAATTTGCAGCCTCTAAAGCTCTGATTTCATCCTGGGTTAATTCATCTTCGCCACCAAAGCCAAAGGTCTTGTATTTCTTTGTAATCATAGCCTTATTGATGATGGAAATATTGGAGATATGCTTATTAAGCTTGTTGTCCAGCATCTTGGCCAGCTTCAGTCTTACAACATCATCCATGTAACCAGATAACCAGTAGAAGTCGATTTTCTTAAGGAGCTTGTCGTACTGGAGAATGATATTAATGAATCTTGATACGGCAGGGCAGTTAATATTTAACTTGAACTGCTTTTCTGAAGAAGACTGAAGATTATTGAATCCATCCAAAGGAAGCATCTTTTCACGATACAAATTGGAGTATTCTTCGTCAACCTCTGCAAGATAATCCTCAACTTCCTTCCATGAATCCGCAAGGAACTGTACCATTGCATCCTTTACTTCCGGAGCAATCTTTACGTTAGGCAGCGGCAGAATAGTGGACATGAAATAAAGGATTCTGCTTACTCTTACAAAATGTCTGGCAATGAGAACCTGCGGCTTTTCCAGACTGATTGTAACGTTTCTTTCAATTCTTGAGGCGGCAAAGACCTCGGCTTTTTTCTTCTTTTCATTCTTAGACATAAATCTGTTTCCTTTGTTTGTTTTTCATTCAGCGGCAATCATATTGTCGGAATAGAAAAAGTATAAAGCTTTGTTTTTTAGAAAAATCTAAAAGTTTTTACATTTAAAGGGGAAATGTTTTAATTTTACAAATCTCCTTCAGTTATTAAATATCCTTAAAGCAACATAACTCAGTCTGTTAATTGCCCCGGAAAATCAAATATATCAACATCTATGCAATCAAAATTATCATCTAAAGTCCAGCACTCAACCCAGCTCATGCATACGGCATCACCACATATTTTGCAGAAAGATTCACCTTCAAAGGGATCTGCAAGTTCATGCATTACCGGATCTTTGCCTTCTGGAATAAGCAACATAGCTTTTTCAAATAAATCTTCCCCTGTAGTTTTCCGGAGAGTGATTAAATCATAAATACTGACTTGTTCAACGCATATATAACGTTCTACCAGTTTACGCATGCGGCCTGAATCAGATTCCAGTAAGTCCAGCATTTCTTCAGCTGTCAAAAAATGATAATCAGCACTGTCAAATTCATAGCTGTTACCGTCTTTATCAAGACCGCAAGCCCTCAGTTTAAGATGGTATCGGTCGCTATCTCCTTTATGCTTATTCATTTCAGCCAGTTTTTGTAATTCTGCGATAATTTCGTCAAGGCTCGTACATGAACAAAGAGGATTCCCTGCTAGTTCATTCCCAGCTTCAGCATTGTGGATATCAGCTTCAACGTTAATATCTCTGGTTTCGCAGATTTCAAAAAACTTTCTCGCACCTTTCACAAATATTACACTCATATTTTTCTCCAGGAATTAAACTAAATCTCGAAGCGGAATCATTTCTCCACTATCATCAAGCTTGTAACAGCAACCATACAAACTGGTATCGGAAGGCCAAAGCTCCCCATCTTCAGCATCTTGTTCGCACCGTTCCTGCAATTTATCTACAACATCATAAGCGGCTGTAGGAGATTCAGCTTCAAAAGCTTTACAACAAAGATCCTGATACCTTTCTTGATGATCACCAATGTAAGACGAAGGAAGAGAAAAATTGATGATATAAATCTCTCCATCTCCTAAGCCGAAAACAAATTTGAAATATTCGGAGAAGTTTTTGGAAATGTAGTCATCGAAATTCAGGTAGTGCCGAGATGAGTTAAATTCTTCAAAAGAACCAGCTTCTGGATTCTTTGAATAAAAGAAATTTTCTTGAAAGTCTGGATTTGATAAAAATTCCTCAGCCCTCCTTTCCAGGAAACCAGCATTAGGCTGGTATTCACCTCTTTCCCATGCCCATGATAATGCTACGGCTTGTTGCGTAATTGAAAGATCTTTATAAGAAATTTTCATTGACTTCCACTCCTTTCTTTACTTGTTCAAACATGCCACGAAGGGTATTTTCAGTTTGTTCGTCAAGATTAAAAAACTCACAAAAGTCACTGAAATTTAAAGCGTTCAAAACACGCTTGCAGAGTTCATCAACGTTATCAATATAATCATTGTGATCAAACACTTCGTCCGCAACTTCAATGGCCAGACTAACAATTTCTGCTGGGTACTTGGATTCACAAGCGGATCTGATTGCTTCATCGTACTCAAACATGAAATTATTTATTCTTTCAAAATCATCAATGTGCATAATTACTCTCCTTTTTGCAAGAAGGAAATAAAGTCTTCAAAGAATCCGAATGCTGACTCAACATCTTTCTGAGTCCATTCATGTTTGGCAAGAAACTCACCGTCACAAAGAGCGTCAAGGCGTCTCTTGCAGTAAGTTATAAGATCTGTATCATCCTCATCTTGTTGCATATCATACGAAGTGATGATGTATTCAGCCTCATAGCCATATGCATAGTATTCTACAGCAGCATCGAAATCAGAAATCTCTACAGTTTCTCCGAAAGTTGCTTCTTTATCGGTGTAAACAGCAATAGCTTTGGTGTAATCAACACATCCTAGATCATATTCTTTGGATTCATCATCAATAGGAAAATACAGGTCTACACATTTGAACTCACCCTCACCGACTGCAAGTCCTGAAGCCTTCAGACAAGGAAAATCAGAGAAAGGACAATCATAAGCATCGTCAGTTATTTGAGTGAGAGGTACATATTTTTCAGCAAATTTCATCTTCCAGCTCCGTCTTAAAGAAATTCAACCTTAACAAACATAGCGGTATTTAATTTTTTCTTCATCAAAAATAAAAGTCATTGGCTTTCACTCCTTTTTTTTGGTCATCTTCTCTAAGATTATTTAGTAATTCTTCTGCTGTAACACCTTGGTAACGAGAATTAACATCACCATAACCAACGAAAATAAAATCATTCCCAAAATCATCGGATGAACTCAAAGCGTAGATATCGTATATGCTGGATTCTTCAGGGTGACTTTTATCTTGTTCAACGAGTTCAGCCAGCTTCGCAAATAGATCTTCGATTGAAAAAGCTTCAAATACAACATTATCTGTGTAACCCTCAGTAATTGATACGAAAGTCTTGCTTCCATCTTCTCCATCACCGATAGCAAAGAAATCTCTGAGAGATTGAATTTCTTTAAACTCATCATGGACAACAGGAACAAGCCACTTGTCATCATACCAATCTTCCCACTCTTCAATATCAGCAATGGTGCAATTAGTGAATCTTCCATACCCAGCAACACAGAATGTTTTTTCCTGTTCAGGATCATCAAAATCTACAGCAACTGCAAAAGAACATTCTGTATCAGAATCAATCTTTTCATCATCTTCAGAAGCATACTTTTCATATTCTTCAGTATAAAATTTGATAGCTAACTCAGGAGTTTTAAAAGTGCGATAAAGGTTTCC
>JAEEGK010006729.1_pt1 | contig 27598 bp, 25 predicted proteins | sample 8958771 | NCBI WGS metagenome assembly JAEEGK01 (sample SAMN16246547, study PRJNA631951) | gut metagenome | biome: gut microbiome; feature: rumen; material: SC-attached | host: Bos | place: Iran: Karaj | collected 2018-10 | reverse complement strand
TCGCGAGATTTAGTTGGTTGATTGTTTCTTGGATGTTTTCTATGGAATGGTTTTTGTACTCAACGACGATTATACCGAAATCGACCAGTTTTGCAATAGATTGAGCATCAGATACAAGCGAGTTCGGCGGTGTATCGATAACAACAATATCGTATTCCTGACGGCATTCCTGCAGCAGATCCGCAAAAGCCTTAGAAGCAATCATTTCGCCTGGATTCGGCGTATGGGAACCGTTCGGCAAGAAGTACGCACCGTCCCCCAAATCCACAACAACATCTTCCAGTTTGCAGACTTTTGAAATTATGTCCGACACACCCTTTTCGCGTTTATGCGAAAGCCTAGACTTGCGGAGATCAGCATCAATGAACAGCACACGTTTCTCTTGCTGGGCAAAAAGATATGTTAGGTTCAATGCAATAAACGATTTGCCAGCACCCGGAGCGATACCCGTCACCATGAGTACATGACCGCCTTCATCTATGCACGAGAAATCCAAGGCTGTACGCAATGCACGAATTTTTTCAACAGCCAAATCTTCGGAATCCGCCTTAGCCAAAATAAAGCGTTTATCATTTACACCAGGGAGCTTATGGTTAATCTTAGTCTTGGGAACTTTAGAATAAACGCTCACGCCTGTTTCACGCTCAATCTGCGAAGAAGAACCTACGCCACGGTTGCGGATACTATGCAAAAGATAAATCAAAACCAAACTAAATACAAATCCGCCACCAAAACCTGCAGCCACGATTTTCTTACGATTGGGCTTAGACGGAGCAGCACGAACATACGCGGGGTCCACAATACGCACGTTACCAATTTCACTAGCACGCACCACGCGGAGCTGTTGGATGTTGTTTAAAACAGAAGTGTAAAGCTGGTTATTGATTTCAACATCTTGTTGCATTTTCAAGACATCTTGCTGAGTCGTCGGCAACTTTTTCGTTTTGACTTCTTCTTTGCCAATTTCTCGGCTAATGCGTTGCTGTTGCTGTAGAAGAGCCTGCATTGCAGGGTGATCTTCCTTAAACAAGCGAGCCTTTTCTTGATATTCTTGCTGCAAAGTCAGCAATTTAGTTTTCAATTCAACCTGACGTTGAAGCGTTCCTTGGGCTTCGGCACCGAGATCAACGGTCCCCACCCTATTGCGATAGTCCGTCAATAAACGTTCAGCAGAATCCAATTTAGCCTTAATCGAAGGGAGCTGCTCCTCCAAAAATTCCAAGGACTTTTCAGCCTCGGCACTGCGCATTTCAACATTCTGGCGAACATACGTTTGGGCAATAGCATTCAGCACATCGGCAGCACGGTCTGGATAGCGGTCCGAAATCGAGACCTCCAAAATATTCGAATTTTTTGTCACTTCTATAGCATTCACCCGCCCTTGAAGCCCCTCGGCAACATCTAGAACAGGAAATTCAAACAAACTAAACTTTTGCCCTGGTTTTGCATAAATAGCTTTAACACAAATTGCAACAGAATCCGTTCCCATTGGGATGCGATACGTTTCGCCAATTTTACCCACTACGACACTTTGTTCCATCGGCGAGAAGAGCTCGTAAGAATCCAAAGACTTGACCTCGGCTATCCATTTGCCCTTAGTCGTCAAAAGAGCCTTGGGCGGTTCGAATAAATCTAAATCCATTCGGCCTTCCCTGCGCATTAACCTATCACCAAGACCAAGAGGCTCAGCCGAATAATTTAAACGAAGCTGTTCCACCACGGGGATCATAACACTTAAACTTTTAATCAAGTGAATTTCAGCAACCGCTGGACTTTGCGCCTCGAACAAGTCACCGATATCAGCAATAGCTTTGCCACTTTTGGACTTTGTATCGAGTTGGAGCATTGTCTTGTTTTCGAAAATGTCACGCGTGTAACGCGAATATAAGATTCCAACAAGCAGTCCCAAAATCGAGAAAATCACAACAAGTTTCCAATGACGCAACATCGAGCCAAAGAGCTCAAAAGAATCACCACTATTAACTTGTTGCAACGGATTTATCATCGGCAACTGATTGATTTGTTTATCAACTGGTGCGCTCATAGCATTTCCCTCATTTTTTAATTCTCGTTACACTCCGATTTTTTCCCTAACAATCAACATCAAAAAAACAATGTTCCCAATAACATATCGTTTCCACATGCGGCGAGGTTCCTTGAGAAACCTGTAAAGCCATTCCAAGCCTAATCGTTGCCACTGTTCCGGGGCACGTTTATAAGTCCCTGCAAAAAAATCAAAGACCGCCCCCACAGTACCGACATGACAATTAATTTTTAAACGATCCCAATTGGCATAAGTCCATTTTTCTTGCTTGGGGGCAGTCATACCAATCCACAGCAAGTCGGGATTGGCATCATTGATCGCTTGTACCATATTTTGGTCATCTTCAATGGTAAAGCGGGGTTTGTAAGGCGGAGAATAAGTCACAACTTCAAGGTTAGAATAAAGTGTAGCCGTCTTTTTACGGATAAGGTCCAGCACCTTCTCGCTAGAACCGAGAAACATCACCCGGCCACCGACCCTATTCAAACGGTGCATTTCAAACGTGAACAAATCCCACCCCGCAATGCGTTCTTTCGGCTGGGACTTTGCCTTTAACCACCGGCACGACCGCACAATGCTAATTCCATCGGGAATGAGCACATCACCCTTCGTCAACGCTTCTTCGAACAGTTCGTCCTTGCGAGCATTATTGTACGAATACGCATTAATCGTGTTGATTAGCAACTTGCCATCGGGCAAATTCGCCAAATCGGCCCGACTACAAAGAAGATTCAAATCCTTGATAGTAATCACAAGCTGCCCCCTTGCATAACATAAGCCATTCGACACCACTCCTTCTTATGCGGTCCCGCAGAAAATATAGAATAAATCACTAAAAAAAATAATTTAGCTGCCAAATTTCGACTACGAAGAAGACTTAAATTCTTAAAGATTTTCATGCACCCCTCCATAATAGTTTATATGTTCGCAACGAAGTCACGCCCAGCTTGAGCGGCCCCCTCCAGTAATTCAATAGTTTGCAAAATGAACGATTTTGCAAACGGTTGTTGCCAAAAATTGCAATGTTTTGCTTTTTCAAAATTTTCCGTTGTAGATTAGAGCCTCTAAACCTAACGGAGGTATAGTTATGAGCATAAAGTCTTTTGACGATATTGACATTACCGACCCGATTATGTTCGGGCTCGTATTCAGCAACAAGCGTATTGCGCAACCCTTCATCGAACACTTGCTGGGCATCAAAATTGACCATCTGGAAACGCCTATTCCAGAAGCTGTTTTGAGTTACGATGCAGAACATCAGGGCGAATGCTCGTTTGATTTGGAATAGCATACAAGGCGAATGTCGCGGCAGACCGCTTGCGGGCTGACATGACTGAGCCGCACATGCTGACGCCGAAGGCGTCAAATGCAAATGGTCGATACAAAGGAACTCCCACAAAGAGCTAGATATTACCAAAGCATTTGTGACGGAGTCGCACTCTCTAAAGGGGATTTTTACACCAATCTCAAGGAACAATACGTCATTTTCTTGTGCCCTATGGACATTTTTGGGCGCGGATTCCCCATTTATCACTTCGAAAACAGGGCTCGTGAAGATACAAGTATCACTTTGAACGACTACACCTTCAAAAACTTTTGAGCTTCGCTCCAAATCCGCTACGGCTCGGAAATGCCCCAACAAGTTGGTCACATCACTCGCCTTGCAGGATTTATTATATTTAAAAAGTACGAGGATTTTACAGACCCGGTCGTCAAAGCGTATATGAAATATTTTGCGACCAAGAATGCAGACTCTCGTGAAACCGAAACCATCAACAATCTGGGGTCCTTTTTCAAGACCGACACTCTCACGAGGAGCAAGTATATGACTTACGAATTTGACATGTATCAAAGCAGACAAGAGGGCCGTGCAGAGGGAAGAGCCGAAGGAAAAATCGACGGCAATACGGAGGCTACGCTCAGAATGATCGACGCAATGTTCGCCAACCCTAAATTTACCGACGAAGATATCACCGCCATTTCGGGAATCTCGCAAGACGAGATTGCAAAGCGTCGTGCGCAACGGCAATAATGTCATCGAATCCATTTCCATAAGCAGCCTGTTATGCCCGATTTAGTCGGGCATTTCCTTTTTTGAAGATACAACTGCTTTTTTATACAGTTCTAACATTTGCGAAGCCTTGTTTTCCCACGACAATTCTACAGCACGCTTATGGCAATTAGCAGAGAGTTTCGCTAATTTTTCTCTATCGTTGTACAAAAGAGTTATTGCATTTGCAAAATCATTTATTGACTGTTCAGGATTTGTTAAAGGAATTTTCATTCCAACTGAATCATCGACACAATCTCCATGACCGCAAGTATCAAAGCACACGACTGGAAGTTTATTATTAAACGCCTCTAGCACAACATGAGGAGTACCCTCCGCAATACTTGTAAAAAAGAATAAATCACATTGTTGCATCAACAACTGAACTTCATTATGAGAAATTTTTTGATGCCATATTACGTTTCTGGAAATTCCAAGAGAATCTGCAATTTTTTTATAAGGAATTTCTTCTTCAGCAGATCCTCCTACAATATGAAGACGCAAATCATCAATACCAACACAAGAAACAACCTTTAACGCCATTTCCAATTGTTTTGTGAAAATAAAACGACCAACCCACAACAAATCAAATGTTTTTCTATCTTTAGATTTTACAACAACATCATCAGCAACATCACAACCAGATTCATTAATTAAAACAAAATCTTTCTTAAAGTATTTTTTTATGGCATATCCAGAATCTGAACTTGCCGCCACAATAAAAGAAGATTGCTCCGCAATTCTATGAACATGCACGGAGAAGCGCAACTGTAATTTTGTTATGAAATTTTTCAAATAAATAAACAGACGACTTTTTAACGACGCTCCATTAAGATAAGCAATAGGGAAACATTCTTTTGCATTTATCGGCCCCCAAATCAACGGGATTTTAGCATCCTTACTCAACTTATATAATCGACCAGGTTCTCGAAAACCAATCATATTGAGTTGATGCAAAATATCTATTTTATTTTCTCTGCATATTAAACGGGCTAATTCAAGAGACCCATTTTGCCACTTAGAATAACTCAAATAAAAACGCCAATCGCCTTGGTTCCAGCAACGTTTACGAATCTTCGCACATAAATCTTCATCATCACCACCTATCGGAAGATAGTAAAAATGCATATTTAGCGCTAAATCTTTATTTTGTTTTTCTTTAAGCCAAGACTCAATTTGAGGACGAAATTCCCCTTCTGTAATTATAAATAGCTCACAGAATTTCGAGAGCGAGACAATCCAGTTCCAACCCATTCCAGGCTCGGAACCCATACCGGGACAACAGGCATACGAATTTATAAGAACTTTCAACATATTATCGACCCCATTTTCTAGAAATCATTTTACTTAAACGATTAAGCAAAATAGAAAGCAATATTACAATGAACAAAGCCAAAACTGCATTCAGATAAACATTCTTTGTTAAGACAGAACCATTTAACCAACTGAATTTTCCTAATACAAATGGATGATGAATTAAATACAGCTCAAATGAAATTCCTGATATCATATTTAGAATGCTTACACATTTTGTATTCCAAAAAACAGTCATAAAGAACAAAAGCCATACGAAAGAAACGGCCAAGACAAGAAAATCTCTTAAAATCAGTTTATTATTTAGATCATACCACAAAAACAAGCTTAACAAAAAAGAATTTGAAACAGTAAAAAGAATCAAAGAATAAATTTTTCCATTACGTTTCTTCATAAAATGACGAAATAAATCCAGTAAGTCATTAGCTTTTACAAATACAATAAGATAAGAAATCAAGACGATCGCAATTCTACTTGGAATATGAATACATCTCGACACAATCGCAAAGGCAACAGCCATCAATAAATATCCGAGCAAGCCCACCCAGCGGCTTTGACTTTTTCGAATTCTATCATAAAAAAAAGTGCTATTAAAAACGGTCACCATCAAATAACACATCATAAGCATTGAAATGTACCACAGATGGCCAAACGGCACACCACACAATGTGCTTTGCACAAAATAATTCACATACATAAAATGAGTCAAAACACTAAACATACTTGGAGGATAGGCTACAAAATAAAGTACAGCTATAGAAATAAGCAAAAACGGATAATATACAACAGACAACCGCTTCCATCTTTTGTAAAGAAAGCCTACTTTAGTGGGACAACAGCCATATTTCAATCCCAGCAACAAAGCTGAAATCAAAAAGAAAATTTGAACAAAAAGGTAACAGCAAAAACGACCAACAGGTTCAAAGCCAAATTGAAGGCAAAAGTGTCCAATCACAACAAATATGATCGCGACAGCACGGAGTATGTTTAAACTATCAAGTTTCATAAAGTCTCATATATTTTTCCCAATTGCCGGTTAATCACCTGTATATCAAAGATATTTTTCGCAAGTTCAAGTCCAGCACAAGAAAGGCGCTCCCTAAGTTTTTCGTCATTAATAAGTTTTTCAAGGCGTTCGCTCAACATAATATCATTATCAAAATCAAATGTCAACGCATTCACATTTTCATCGACAATATCAGGAAGGCCTCCAACCGGAGTACAAACAACCGGCACTCCATAAGCCCAGGCCTCAAGAACCACCATTGGAAAACCTTCCCCTGAACTGGCTAAACAATAAACACTTGCATTTTTATATAATGCATTCATCGTATCTTTATTACACCATCCAAGTACACTCACCTGAGACTCTACATTCAGTTTTCTTATCAAGTCATCAACTTCATTTTCTTCATCAACACCTGCAAGCACAACCTTCCATTCAGGATGAAGCTTTGCTATATGAGAAAAAGCCCGTATGAGGCATTTATAGCCTTTTCTGGCAATCAAAGTACCAGCAAAAAGGATATATTTTTCCCTTTTATAAAAGGGCACAAGATCAATACGATCTACTTTAGGACAAGGATTGTATAAAACACTAATATTATTTTTCCTTTCTGATAAGAATGCTCCATCTCCATAAATAACATTTTCAATCAAATTTTGCCACATTTTACTAAGAACAATCACCTTATCAGCATTTTTAAAAAGATACTTGTACTTTGACTGCTCTTTTAAATCAAGCAGCACATCTGGAGAAGGAGGATGAAAATGAACAATCGTTTTTTTGTGTAAAAATTTTGCATATCTCATATATAAGCACTTTCTTGTTAAAGACCCCAAACAAGAAACATGCATATGAATAATGTCATAAAACGGAGCCAGCAGCAAATATTGCAAGCTTCCCAAAACAAAATAGAGCATCTTTCTCCATGAAGGTCCATCTCGGTGCGTTTGAATCCACTTACAATGATATTTTTTCCATTGTTCACCAGTTTCGTGCGCTTTAATAACGCTGGTTATCCCCCCACGTGTTTTACGAGATGTCGCAACAACAAGAACCTTAGGCATAACTAACATTCCTTAAATTTCAAAATTTTAGCAGGAATTCCTCCAACAACAGCATTATCAGGAATATCCTTTGTTACAACAGCCCCTGCACCAATAGTAACGTTATTACCAATCCTTACAGGACCAAGAATAGTCACACCGGTACTTATATAGACATTATCACCAACAAAAATATCACTATCAATCTGATCCGGTCTTTTTCGCCCCAATAGAACCATAGGCAATACAGTCGTATTCTTTCCCGTATGCACAAAGGTATCCATTCTTACAAATCCAGGATGAACTATATATGCTCCAGGTCCTAGTACATTAGGCATAATATAAAGTCCTGATTTTTTTCTCAATCTACGATAATTCAACATACACCAAATATATGGAATTAAATTAAAGATATTCCTTTTTTTATTGAGATAGTATTCATAATAGCGTAAAGCTCTCATAAAGACAATAGGAAGATAATCATCCGAAAATGTCATCCATTTTATAAAGCGTCTTTTAAAAGAAACAGAATTCCTATCTTCTTTTAAATAGTATTGCAAATCAAATTTTGTTTTTATCATAATGAGTCCATAAATTTCTTTTTGTTCACAATTACAAGGAAAAAAGGAAACTTGCTAAATGTTCTCCAACAGTTTGGTAATCAAAAAATTTCAGCCCCACATTATAACCATTTTTTCCAATTTCTCTAGACAACTCTAAATGAGCAGAAATCCATCTAAAAGCGTCAATAAAACTTTGTGGATTGTACTTGCAAAAGAAAGCCGATTCCTTATCTTTAAAATAGAAATCCACTTCACCAACCTGGCAAGTTATAATTGGTGTAGCAGCAGACGTGTATTCAGCAATCTTTTGGCTAAAACGGGCATGATCTTGTTCAGAATTCGGATCCATTGGAATTATTAGCCCCAAAGCATTTTTGTATAAAGAAATCAATTCACTATATAAAACGTTTCGTTTTACTTTAACAAAATCGCCTCCCTTTATACGTTCAATATGATCAATTATAACTTGAACTTGCGAATCGGTACCAGCCAAAATCAAAATTAAAATTTGATCATTTTTCTCGCTTTTTTTATAGCTCACAAAAGCTTCTACAAGGGGTATTATAACTCGAGTATATGCGGCATAAACGCAGTAAACAAAATAATTAGAACTGTTATTTTTTTCAGTAATTCCATTAAACTCTGCTAATACTGGAATTTTCAAATAAGGTTTATTAAATTTTTTTATTTTTTTTATAATATATTCACTAATAGGTAAAATTCCATCTGCCAAATATCCAAAATTTTTCGTGTATAAGTAAGCACTGGGTTTTCGTAAAGGATGTATCGTTTTTACTGTAGGCAACCACTCGTGAGATATAACAGCAATCTTATATCCATACTTATGAGCGTAAAAACAATATATTCTATAGATGTGGTAATCAGGCGCTTCTAATATCACAATATTTTTTTTGTTTTGCTTATATTGATTTTTCAAGTCTTTTTTCCAACTTGAAAGATTCCCTAACCAACTTACAAGCTGATTTCCTTTTTTAGGATAAGAAATTACATCGCCAATATTCGCATAATGGAGTACAGAGCGTCGTTCAACACAAGAACAACCAACAATAGAATTAATGATTGTTACACACGCGCCCTGTTCCACAAGACCTCGCGCCATAAATTCTGTTTTAGTATTAGTTGCAGAAAAACAATAACCAAAACTAGATCCTGTTCCTAGAAATATTACATTCAAATCACTCATCAATCAGCCTTATTACTTTACATGGATTTCCTGCTGCTACAACATTGGCAGGAATATCGTGAGTTACAATACTTCCAGCTCCAATTACACTATTTTCGCCAATATGTACGCCTTTTAAAATTTTAACTCCATACCCAAGCCAAACATTATCCTCTATAACGATAGGAGCATTCTCACCCGTTCGAGGATCATCAGAATGCCAATCACTATCTGTTATCAAGGTATTAGCACCGCATCTAACATTATTACCAAGTTTTATCGACAAAGCTGCTCCGATGACGGTTCCAGAAAAGCCACAATTATTGCCGATATAAATTTCAGAATTTCTAGCAATCGTTGAAATCATACAAGGCGAATACACACCAATCAAATTTGATCGGCGAGACGAATTAAATCGGCAATTATCTCCTATAGAAATAATACTATTAGGTTCTGTTCGAAAAACAGTTTTTCCATAAAACCGATTTTTAGAACCGACATTCACCCCCCACCACCAAGCGGTCAATATATTTGGCAAAAACCAAATATACGGGCGTATTCTATTTGCAATAACATTACAATAATGAGCTAAATTATTTGATTTATGCACCATAAATATCACCAATAGCAACCAGATTCAACAGATGACGCATTTTTTATTTTTTCAGATTCATCTGGATATACCCAATACTCATTAAACAAATCTCTGTAGCAAGAGTGTGTATATTGGGACTCCCAACGATTTCCTTTAATTCCAAATAAAAGTTGCAATCCTCCTCCTACATGAAATCCTTTTTTCCCTATTTCTTTGCAATGTGCAGCCAAAGGTAAGCCATAGGCTCCACACCCAATAAGAGCCACATCAAAATCAGCTTGGTCAATTTGCTTAATCATCGAATCCAGGGCTTCAAACCAGTTGGCAAATTTACATTTTTCGCCCGCTAACGTTTGTACAGCCTTTATAACCGTAAGGCTCTTAAAATCCGGGAGCCAGTCCTTTGATGGGAATAAATGGGCTCTTTTTTCATACTGTTTTTCAATGGTTTCCTTAAAAGGATGGATAACAAGGACCTTTTTTCCTTCTAGGGCCTTCATCCAGGAATGCTCAACAAAAAATGGGTACAGGGCCTCCAATTGAAAAAACTGACACTTGGAATTAAATGGCAAAAATTTTTCATAATAAGAAAAGCGCCCCGCCAAGTCCATTGTCGGAATATATTTCAAATACAATTCTGCAAATTTTTCCAACTCTTTTAAATCGCCACCGGGAAAAAAGCCCGAAAACTTGCACAAGTCACTGTCTAATCTTGGGAAATCCCACCAAGGAAGTCTCGTTTTGTCAGTAATGTAATTAAGCAACTTCTTGAAATAATTTACATCACTATGAACAGTAATGTAATTATTTATGACAGCCCCTTCTGTCGTTCCCATTCGTCCTATAAAGCAAGGCTTTTCTGCATTTAACAAATCGAATATGGCTCGATTGGCATTTTTTCTCTCAATCTCGTTAGGCCAAACACCGCCTACATATTTTTTTCTGAATACTTTTTTATAGATATTGCTTAGCAATTTCATTATTACCGTTTTCATATAATACTCCCAAATTATTTAGGCACTCGTCCGACTTTCATAAATAGCGTTTCAAACCAAAATTTAAATTCTATATCATTCATTGATCTAAATTTTGGGGATAAACAAATTGATATCATAATCCATATTGTTAAATTCGGAATGTTAAAATTTGTCCAGTTTTCAATCCACCCCAAAGCCCAATTAAAAGCAACCATAATTCCAATGTACTTAACAAATTGGTTATTAGAATAATAGACAGCCCTATAGGAAGCCAATAGATAAATCAAACAATGCAACAACATTCCTATTAGCCCTAACCAAGTAAAAACATTCAAATGGCACAACTCATTACTATGTCGCTCGTACTTGCCTGATTTTAGATCCTCTGCGTAAAACAGTCCAAAAGCCTCGCTGTCATTTCCCCTAGCCGGAGTTCTTCCCCAAATCACATAATTGTTTTTTACGGCTGACCTGATAACTTCTTCGTATATAAATGTTCTTGTATCCGCATCTAGATGTTCTTCAACAACCTTCCCTTTAACAACTCTTGTTTGTACATACTTTCCCCTATTTGACGGCGATACAGAATCTCTAAAAAAGTTAAATGTTCCCGAAATACCTAAAATTAATAATACAATGGGAGCAATATAAAACACCCAATGGACTATTTTAAGATATTTGTCATTTACGAAATAACTAAAATAAAATGCAACGGCACATAAAATGGTAGCGGCAGCTTTTATAACTTGAGATCTTGCATCTAAGGCGCCAATTAGCATAATAATTAAGCAAGTTCCTACAAACAACTTCCATTTTTTCGGAAGATAGATAAAAAAACAGCCATAGAGCAAGAACGGCGTTAACATAAAACTATACCCTCCCAACGGACATCTCCAAACACCCAAAATCCAAAAAAGAGGTATCATCCACATATTCCATTTTTGCAGAGTCATTGATAGCACTAGAGGTTCCTTAAAATAATAAACAAACAAAGGCATCGACAAAGCTAAGGAACCGTATACAAGTTGTTTACATTCCCAATAATTTTCTACTATAAATACTCCTCTAACAATACAAACAACAAGCCAAAATAAATACACCTTACATAGCAGCAACTCACGATCAATAAACGAATTTGATCTTTTACCAAACCATATAACAATCCCAATCATTATAAATGCACACAACCATGCAATCAAAGCATTTCCAATGGGTTCCTTACTCCATTGATTGCCATGTAAAAAAGTCAATGCGACAAAAAGAATCGAAAAAATTTGTAATTTACCAAAATTCACATCATCCTCGTTTCACATTTTTCTTTACAAATTCAACAATCTTACGGCGTTCATCATTCTCAAACAGCAAATAGAATCCGACTAGCGGAATAATCAACAAATCTATCGCCATAGAACATATGAACTTAAGCAAAGCATCACCGACTAAAGAAACTCCACCGCCCATAATTAATACACAAATAAACACCATAAAAATACAAGGTACAAGAACTCTTGAAGCAAACAGTTTTAAAGAATACTCAAATTTTTGTTTAGCATAGTATAGGTTCACACAACATTGAAGTACGCTAACAGCCATATTCACAAATATCGCCGTATAAAAGTTCAACCCCAATTTAAACAATAAGAATATAACCAAAATCGACAAAGCAAAAGAACACGACGTCCAAATTTGCTGTTTCGCAATTTTCCCAGAGGCATAAATACCTTGATTATGAAAATAGGTGAACGAACTTATATTTATGCTAATCAAAGTCAGTGAAACTAGTTCTGCAGCAAATGGAGGCGGAGTTTTTAGCCACAATTCTAATATCCATTGTGCAGAAAATACAATCGGAAGTGTAATCATCAATAGCATTAGAAACGTTATCTTTGTACCAAAATTGACAAGGCGATGCATGCTTTTTAAATCGCCCGCACCATACGATGCCATAATTTGTGGCACCATAGATGATTTAAATCCTATTACAAAAGCATTAACCGCATGCTGGATCTGGACTGCGACTGCGTAAGCAGCATTTATAGTTAAGCCAAAAAACAAGTTTATCAACATCACCACACCTTGCGTATTCAAAAGCTGAGCTAGTAGAGTAAGCACCAAAAAGGAAATGAACCCTAACATATCTTTTATAAGAGGCTTGTCGTATATCGGTTTAGAATGAGTCTCATCAAAACGCCTAGCCATAACTACATAAGCTAAGATTCCCGCTACAGAGACTACAAGGTTCAGCATAGACAGAACAATCAGTTTGTCAAACGGCAATACAATTAAAAGATATAAAACCGCTAATCGCAAGAAGGCTTGGACAATTTCAATCATTGCCGTCTGCGAAAACATTTCGCGAGCTCTCAACAGAGCTGGATAAGGAACAGTTACTATTCCTAGACACAATGTAACAACACTTGCCTGAAAAACAATATGAGCAGCAAACATTCTTTCTGAAGAAATGTTCATTTTTTCTAAAAAGAATACCGCAAAGATTTCAATCAACAACAAAGTGATGAGGGAGACTATCAAATGTAAAAACAGGCCTACACCAAAAATTTTTTTTAGTCCCTCATCATTTTTTCGTCCAATTTCGTAACTATAAAAACGTTGTACCGCGGTGCCCAAAGATCCATTTATAAACGAGAACATAGCCACGATGCTACCGACAAGATTATTCAACCCATAATCTTGAACACCCAACTGTTCTAAAGTAACTCGAACAGTAAAAAAGGAGATAAACATCGTAATAGCCAAACGCACATATTGCGTAATGGTATTCTTTGCGATTCGCTTACTGTTTATCTGAAATGCCATAACTACGAAAGTAAGTTCTCAGGTATCGGGGTACCGTTTTTAAAATTGTCTATACAGGCGCGGTATGCAGCAATCCATTTGCGGATGACTTGTTCGTTGTCAGCTCGCTCAGATGCTGTTATTCCAGCATTTTTCTGTATTTTCCTTGCAAAAGATTCATCATTTAACAATTTTAGCATATTTCCGGCCATAGACTGATGGTCGCCAATAGGCGAAAGAAGAACGCTCTCTCTTTTTACGTTCAACTTAGGCGTAGCGGGCGTAATCGTTGTGACAACAGGAAGTCCATTTGCCATAGCCTCTCGGACAGTTCCTGAAATCAAATCAATCTTCAAAGGCAATAAAGCAAAACGAGATTTCTTAATTTGGCGAATTACATCGCCATGTGTCGGTTGTTTTCCTTCAAAGAAAACATTCTTTTGAATCCCTAATTCGGCTATCCTTGAATCTAATTGAGCCTTTAAAGCAGCTGAATAATCACCAACAATATCTAGTGTAATAGAAGGATTCTCTTTACAAGCAATTGCGAATGCTTCAACAGCGTAATCTGCCGCCTTGCTAATATCTAGTGCGAAATACACAAAATCAAATTCTTTCTTTTCAAAACTAAAATCAACAGGTTCTGTAAGAGCAAGTATTATGCTAAGTATAGGACCTCTTAATTTGATATTTGTATTTAATATTGAAATGAATTTTTTTTCAACAGTTCCAACAAAATTTACCTTTTCAAGAATTTGACGTTCAATATTAGACTTGTAATCATAAACCCTTTCTGGCATTGGATAATTCTTTTTAAAATCTGGGGCAATTAACAACGTTTGCAACAGAACAATCGACGGTATTGATTCTGGAATATCCAATGCCGCCAATGAGTAATTTGGGTTTTCAGCTCCGATTACATGGACCAAATCAGGTTTAATCTCTGCAATTTTATTTTTGATATAAGCTCGATTCTTTTCATACGAGGATTTACTATCTAAAAATTTATTGACAACCTTATCAAAAAGAGAACCTACATCCTTGAAGAAATAATAATGAATTCTATTTTCCTCAAAAACAGATTCATCATCCTTCATAAAATATCCTGGACTAATTACATGTAATTCAACATCATCAGTAAACTTTTCAAATTCCCTAATCGCATTCGTATTCCATTGTGCAAAATCACAAACCTTCAACGGTTTTTTGAGAATTTTCCTAGCAACAGATTCCAATAAGCCTGCACCCTCATTCAAATGTTTCCGAACAAGTTTATTAGAAAAATGACAAACCATTACAATCTTTAACTTCGCCATAAAAACCCTATAGCACCTTTATCATCTTCAAATATTCAGGCCATTCACCCATATCACGCCAAGAACCTTCACTAACAGGGAAACATCCCACACGGCCACCCCAAGCCTTGACTTTTTCCATCAAGTGTGTGATATGGAAAAATTCACCTTCTGGAATTTCTTCTATTAGACCAGAATTCAAAAGATATACTCCCGTATTAATCATATAAGTGATTTCTGGTTTTTCTCGTAAACCAGTCATCAAGCCATCATCACCTGTATCAATGACGCCATACGGAATTCGAATACTCTTAACAGCAGTTACAATTGTCAAGTCATTTTTATTCTGCTTATGGTAATCATACACATCACGATAATCTTGGTCTATCATGATATCACAATTGGATACAAAGAATGGAGTATTAATTTTACCCTTAAGCAATGATACACTTCCGATGGTTCCAAGAGGTTTAGTTTCTTCAAAGAAATCAATATTATACTTGTGTTCCAATTGATCTAGATAAAAGCGCATCATATCGCTTTTATAGTTGACCGACATGTAGAACTGCTTGCATCCTATATTTTCGAACTGATCCATGATTTCTTCAAGAATCGTCTTGTCACCAATAGGAATCAATGGTTTCGGAATAACATTGGTAATCGGTTTCAGACGAGTACCTTTTCCTCCGGCCATAATAACGACAGGAATGTCAATTGTTTCTTTTGCAATGACTTTTTCTGATTTAAAAAAATCACTCCAAAAATAAGCATTGATAAAGCCACCATTTTTATCAACAACAGGCATACATTCCGCACGAAGATATTCCATTTGTTTTTTTATAGATTCAACGGAATCTTCTGGACTTGCATAAATTTTGTCATTGCTAAGAATATTTTTTATACAACTATTAAGAGGAGTATTCTTTATTATATTTCTTTGAATATCACCAATTGTAAGCATTCCAAGAAAGGCGTTCGACTCAAAAACAAGAAGCGTCTTTACGCAAGAAGCATCCATTTTTTTCATTGCATCAAGTAATGATGCATTTGATGCAATCGTTCTTTTCTGTATTTTTTCTTTGGTATTCATATGTCATCTCTAATAATTAAAAAAGTTTATTTCTTCTTAAAAAGCCTACCTATCATAAATGGAGTGTATTTGGTAATTAGAAAGTGAGAGATTACACAAGCAATCATGACAACCAAAGCTTCAACGAACTTTCCAAGAATAGAAAATGAACCTATAAAGGAATTAAACACATTGATAAACAAGTATTGAATACACATCATTGTTATTAGTGACTCAGCCGTTAATTTCAACCAAGCCCCCCCCCTTTTAAATACCGAAGACAAAGAAATTATTGCAAACGTGCCATTGAGAGAAGACAGATAAAAAAGAAATATCCGTAATGGTTGAAGTCCGACTTCGCCATTACCATACCAAGCCCTATTTGTGGACACACGACCATTGTAATACATAATGATTGCAACTAGTAAAAAACCTATTATCCAAACGAACTTGAACCACTTATATTCAGACAAAGCTAAAATTTGTTTTTTAAAACAATAACCTAACATGTATATCGGCATTATCATTGTGGTAGACGCAAAAAATAATGGATTAAAATGGAATGTTCCAACAAGCAAAGCAAGCCAAATGATAGCAGAAGGCACAACCCCGATTTTTACAAACAGCACAGAAAGTAATTTTGCATTAAACAACGCTATTAAGAACCACAGAGTTGGATTTATCAATATCACATTACTTGTAAAAAATGCAGAAATACTATTAAGCAAAATTTCTATCGAGTTAGCCAATCCAGAGCGAACCACATTTACCGAAAAAAACAGCAAAGTAAAAGTAATTATCGGGAGTAGTAACAACAGAACATTCTTCTTTAAATACTCTTTAAAGTCTATATGTTTATCCAGCATACCTGAAATTAAGAAGAAAAGGGGCATATGAAACTGATATATATATACACGCAAAGGACTTACTGGTGAGGTTGGAAGCAAATGTCCCAAAATAACCAAGAATGCAGTAAACACGCGTGCATAATCAAGTAAAGGTATTCGTTGCATCATATAAATTTCAAATCCAGTATATAAATAAACATAAGTTAGACTTCTTCGATACTAAAATCTTTTAATAAAGTCTTTTTATACACCCATTTACAAGAGCGGACAAAGAAGACACCATTTTTTCATTAGCAAATCGAGTGAATCGATATGCTATAGGAAGTTCTGTGCAAGCACATACTATGGGGCAACATTTCGTATTGAATAATGTTTCAATTAAATTTTCATAAACAACAGAAGCTCTGTCTATATGGTTTGCTTTAACGTCAAAAATAACTTGATTGACTAAAGATTGTTCTTGATCATTCGGAACATATAATGAATAATCCATTTTCTTGGCGTATTTTTGATACAATTCACAAGCCACGGCTCCTTGAGTCGCATTTAACCAAGCTCCATTAGGAGCAATTTTAGATGCCTCAGACAAGGTTTCCTTTACAATATGAATCAATCGATCTGTTATAGAATCCTCAAATTTATCAATAAAAAAATGAGATGTATTACAGGGCACCGCCAAAAAATCCGCACCCCATTCAATTAATGTTTCAAGTCCCATCTTCAAGTAAGGCTCTGGAGATTCTCCCATCCCAAAAATTCCTTTTGTTCTATCAGGAATTTGTGGATTTGACAATACATAGATTTTAGAATGCTCCTGATCCATATTGGCGGGAGCATTCTCTGCCAACAATCTCAAAAAATCGGCTGTAGCCAAAGGGCCCATTCCGCCTAGAACACCAAGTATTTTTCCATTACAATTCATATTAATAAGGTATTTTTAATTTGTCGCCCATCAACTTATTGAATTCAACCGGATAATATGGAGTACAGCCTCCACCTGGAGTAAACGTCAACTCGGCAACATAAAGATGATCTTCGGTATCAAAAAAATCAACTCGTACAAAAGGGATTCCTTTTGAAAGTTTTCTAGATATTTCAATCATTTCTTCAAAATGCTTCGGTTTTTCAGCATCTCCATTTTTATGATTCCCGTAACGCACAGACATTTTGTTCCAATTAAGATCGTAGAATGTTATTTTAGGCCCAGAAGAATCTTTACCTCTTTCTTGACCAACATATAAACAAAAAGGTTCTCCATCAAAACAGAAAAATTTGTAATCAAATAACTGATCTTCAAAATTTGACATGTATTTTTCAGCCAGAATTCTCGGTGTACCATTGTAGAAATGCCAATCCCAAGAGTTCAACTGAGTATTTCGGGCAACAAGCCATGATTTTAATTCAGATTTTATAGACTTAAAATCTATCTGGCTTTTATTGTGGATAATCTTAATATTCAAACTATTACTTTGAAGATTCGCTTTAATCACAAATTCTTCGGGAAGATTATCCCAATCTTTTTCCAAATCGTTAACATTCGTCCAGCATCCAAAACAAGGAATTGTATAACCATCCCCTATTTTTTCTTTTACATACTGTTTGAATAGAAATTTATCTGTTATGTTTGCAAAATCGTCCCTCTGATAAAAAACCTTATACCATTGCAATTTTTCCGTAAACAAATTAGGATGATGGATGTCGAATCTATACCCCATATGGCGTTCATAGCAATCCATGACACCTTTAATAAATTTTTCTTGAGGCCACTTATTTATTGTCTTTGTGGTTTTCCGCAGCCACATAAGTAAATACGGTTTTAATCTTGGGTTATTATCGATCTTATTTCTTAATGTCGTTAGCAACTTGCCCATATTCTTACTCCAATTCCATTTTTATTTCAGAGATTGTTTTACAAATCATCCCTTCACAAATACTCAAATTTTCTCCTTGTACAAATATTTCTCCGATTGCGTCGTTACAATTGGTAAAACTACGAATAGAATCTCCGTCATGAATGAACATGTTTATTTCCACATTTTCAATTGTCGGAACAACTAAATCATGAACAATTCCGTTGGCACTCGATTTTATCATCGTTGATTTTGCAGCCATTGGAATGGTTTTTCTTTTAGCAAAAACTTCTCTTGGGTCGCCACCTAAAGCCATCTGAATTATCATTTCGTAATAATTAATCCCAAAATATCGACCCGTTATATCAGTAAGACCGTTAGCACCACCGCGACCAGTAAGCTCAATAATGTATGCTTTATTGTCTTTTTCTATAAAATCAATATTCACCGCACAATTATCCAAGCCAACAGCCTTTATGGCCGCTTTTGCCTGAGTGATGATATCATCTTCCAAGGCTTTACTTATGGAATATGGCATGTAATGCCCAATAGGAACTGCCGTTTTCCCCATAAAAATTTCATCACCATGAGGAAGAACGAACAAAACTTCGCCCTTATACACAAAAGCCTGAGCCCCAAACTCTTTCCCTTCTATAAATTCTTCAACGATGCAGTAATCTTTATGTGTTAAAGACATCGCTTCTTCAAAAGCGGATTTTAAATCGCTCCCATCTCGAACAATCGTGATTCCACGACTTCCTTGTAAATCGGTAGCCTTAACTATAACAGGAAAACACAACTGTTTTGCAGCATTTTTCAATTCATCAATATTTTTTATTTTACAAAAACGAGCCGTTCTGACATTATTCTTAGTCAAGAGAGTCTTTAGCAATAATTTGTCAGAAGAGGCTTTTGCTGCATTTCTGGAAATTCCACACAAATGCAAAGCATCGCAACAATAGCCAACACTTTCAAGCCCCATATCATTACAACAAGTTACAACAGCATCAACATTTTCTTCTTTGGCAACCTGCAAAACCTCTTCTGGATGGCCAGGATGAACATCCCTATATGTTTTATTCGCAATAGCAATACAAGGGCCAGCCATTCCTGTTACAATGGTATATAGCCCCATTGCATTGGCCGTCTTTGTAAGATTAAAACAGCCTCGTCCAGCTCCATTTATAAGAATTTTCTTTTGCATTTGGTTACTCCACATTAATGAACTCATTGATGTGTTTTTCATATTTTGCAGACATTTTATCGACCTCACTACGATTATCAGCCTTCACGACAAACTGACCGTAGCGATTCAAGCTGCTTGTAATTTTGTTGACCTTGTCACCAACTTTAAGTTTCAAGTTAAAATCAACAACTCCCAGCCATGTTGAAACATCTTTGATTTTTTCGTCAATTGCAGTTACAGTTCCTTCTGGCAACGAGAAGAAGCAAACACCAGAAGCCTTTTCTGCTCGACCTGTTTTTGTATCAACAGGTTCGCCCAAGGCTATATTCAACAATTGGTCTTCAATATTGATTCCTGTAGAAAGCGGAACAAGCGTGGAGGTAATGTAATCTCCACCCAAACGTGGACTTGTTTCGATTACAAAAATGCCTCGTTCATTGATTTTTAGTTCCGTGTGAGATGGACAATTTTCAAAATGCAACGCATCACCAATCTTGGTAACAACATCACGGACCGCATTACGACGGGATTCTGTCAAATTTGCAGGCTGTTTGTGTTCCAGTTCAACATTATACGGGAATTCAGTCGTTTTCTTTTCAGTAAACTGAATAACTTCCGTTTTACCGTTATAATGCAGGCTTTCAATACTATATTCTTGCCCTTCAATGAATTCTTCTACAAGGACTGAATCCAAATGAGAGTATTCAAGAGCCTCGTCAATGCAAGATTGCAATTCTTCTTGAGTGCGGCAAAGTTTCACACCGCGACTTCCAGAATTGTCGCGCGGTTTTACAATGACTGGATATACAAAATCAGCGGTTTCTTGAGCAGATTTAACCAGTCGTCCCTTTGCGCAGGGAACACCACCCGCGATAAAGCGCTGTTTCATCTGGTATTTGTCCGTTGACCATTGTGCGGTTTCAACGGAATAGAACGGCAAATTCAATTCCTTGGCAACACGAGCCATCATCACAAGAGGTTTATCCGTTGCCGCCGTCACGACAGCAGAAACGTTATATTTTTTTGCAACAGCGAGTGTTCCTTCGTAATCTTGACCACCGACGATTTCGAAAGCATCGACATCATCTTTGCAGAATGCATCAGCACAAGGGTCAATTCCAATGACGAACAGTCCCTTGTTATGCGCTCTACCGATAATCGACTTTTGCAATTCGCCGACACCAAAAACCAGTATAGATTTCTTATCCATTAATCGCCTTATTGACTGTTTCGCAAATGAAATCAACCTGTTTCATCGTAAGCGCAGCATACATCGGGAGTGTGATTTCGTGATCTGTCACATATTCAGTCTGCGGCAAAACGGCACCATAGTCCTTATAAATAGAGAACTTGTGGATTGCCGGGTAATGAACGCTTGTCTGAATTCCCGCAGCGTGGATTTTTTCACGAATTGCGTCACGATCTTCCTTTGTGCCCTGAGTCAGCACAACAGGCATAATGTAGTTTGATGTAAATTCCGTACAATCTGCAAACGGAACGACAACACCTTTAATCTTGGAAAGATTTTCCACATACCTCTTGCGAACAAGAATTCTCTTTTCGAGATCGCCAGGTAATTTTTTCAACTGTTCAATCGCAATCGAAGCACGAATATCGTCAAGGCGGAAATTGTAGCCCAATTCAACAATATCATAAGCAGTTGCATGGCCAGATGCACGCTGATACGACATCGTCGTCATACCATGGGAGCGCATAAGGCGAGCCTTATCGGCAAGTTCCTCATTGTTCGAAATGAACATACCACCTTCACCCGTGCTAATGTTCTTGTTCGAGAAGAAACTAAACGCAGCGCAATCGCCAATCGTGCCAAGTTTCTTGCCCTTATATTCGGAAAGAGGGCCATGGCAAGCATCTTCGATGACTTTAAGGTTGTGTTCCTTGGCAATAGCCATAATTTCATCCATCTTGGCAGGAAAACCTGCCATATGAACGACAACTATAGCCTTTGTTTTCGGAGTAATTTTCTTTTTGATGTCTTCCGGGTCAATGTTGATATGATCCGGACCGATAATGTCACAGAAAACGGGGGTAGCACCAACATAACGGATGCAGTTTGCAGATGCGGCAAATGTAATCGACGGGCACAAGACTTCATCGCCGGGGCCAACGCCACAGACCAAACAGCAGAGATGAAGAGCATCCGTGCAGTTCGTGACACTTACTGCATACTTGACGTTCCACATGTCCACAAACATCTGCTCCAGTTCGGCGCATTTGGGACCCGTAGAAATCCAGCCGGATTTGATTGTTTCGTAGGCGGCTTTGGCTTCTTTTTCGTCAAAGTTCAGATTGAATAACGGAATATCGTATGCCATGAGAATGCTCCTTATTACATCTTCTGGTCTAAATTTTTGCCTTTTTCTTCGTGTTCGAAGTTCGGAATAAAACGTTTGATTGCGTCCACCACTTCAGATTTCGTAAAATCTTCGCGGGCAAAGATTGCCTCGATTTCGTCAAAGAATTTTTCAATTTCACCCAGCGGACGCTTCTTCACTTCTTCAATAACGCCCAAGCTATTGAAGCGTTGCATGTTCAGCTTTTCACCAGGAACATAGAATTCTTCGTAAGCCTTTTCGCCGGTCGTATCGCTCTTGAAATAGACCACCGGATAAGTCTTGCTTTCGTAGGGCATGTCTGCCGCAAACTTTTTAGCCTCGTCATCGGTTGCAAATTCACGCTTGGTGTAACCTTCGCTTTTTACAAATTCATCGCAAATCGCAGAGAACGTGAGCATCTGTTCTTCGCCGAGTTTCGGGAAAAAGATTTCGCCATTATTGCCCAAAATGCAAGCTAACATGCAAATCTGTCCGCTTTCTTCGGGAGAAACAAAGTAGCGTTTCACATCGTTCGGGGCTGCAAGAGGCTGCTTCTTTTGAATACGGTGCATCCAGCCATCCGGCAGAGAGCCATTTGAGAAAGCGACGTTCGCAAAGCGGGCTGTAGTTACCTTAAACTTGGTGGTATAAGCCATTACCAAGTCTTCCATGATGCGCTTACTCGCTCCCATGATATTCACAGGATTTGCAGCCTTGTCCGTACTCACACAGAAAAAATGCTTAGGCGGAAATTCCGCGAGCATATCCATCAGTTTTTTCGCCTTGATGTCGTTATTCTCAATCAAGGCCTGAACGGAATACTTATCCTTTTCGCTACGCACATGCTTATGGGCGCTGAAATTCGCGACGATATCAAAGCCCTTTTCTTCACGGAAGATTCGAGCGAAAATCGGATCGGCAAAGTTAAGCGTATAAGCACGGTATTCCGGCGGAACCACAAGTCCGTCCGTCGAGCGCAAATCGCGAGTCAGTTCGGCAAGGCCATTTTCATTAAGGTCAATCACCACCAGTTTTGCAGGCTTAAAGCGAAGAACAGCCTTGATGTAAGAGGATCCGATAGAACCGGCCCCGCCAATCACGCAAACACTCTTACCCTGTATTTCTTCAGTAAGCTTCGCAAAATTTGCCTGTATATCACCTTCGAACATGCTTGCGAGGCGATGTGTTACATTGTCGTTAATGAATTTGGATAAAACAAACATACATCATCTTTCCTTAGAAGAAAAACATCCTGTAATTATCTATTTTCAAAGTGCCACCAGGTGTTGATATAAAGAAATAAGCATAAGAGAATATTATAATAATCATTTTTATAATCTTTGTTGATATTATTTCTTTTTTAATTTGATAGTTCAATGTTGAAGCAACAATAATCAAATTTCCCAAACTAAAATAATAAGACAATCGTCCTAATTGATTGTTTTTTAGCGACAAAAACATCATCACCAAATACAAACAAGAACAGATGAAGAAAAATGAGTCCACCTTATTCAACTTGTTTTCCTGTTCATAATTTAGGAAGAAAACGCAAAACAATGTGATGAGTGTTGGGACCACTAGAACAAGGTAATTGATATTATAACCAACATTAAGGTCCATCCCTGTATATCTCGTTGGCATAAAAACATCTAATAAGTATATCAACAAATTTGCAAATAAAATCGAACCAAGAGATGCAATAAGAATGAAAATACTTGTTTTTAACGATAGTCTTTTTCCCCATAAGAAATAGACAATAATAAAAATCAACGAGGAATTGTGCATAGAATAAGCAAAAATACACAGGATTAAAAAAGGAACTATTTTTCTTTTCTCACAGAAATATAAAGAGAACAGCAATATAGAAATCGCCAACGTTTGCCGTAAGCCACTCATTGCCATAGTAAAGCATCCAAGAGTTAAATAAAGCGTTAGACTTGTAAAGACATCCTCAGAATAGCGATACAAAATGAAAGCAAGAGAAGAACACGTTATAGCGGAAAGAAAAAACAAAAAAGCTTGAAAAGGAAGGCACATGACATCATGAAAAAATAATGACAAATAATTATACCCCCATTCAAACATTGTTTTTCCACCCCATTCAATTAACTGTTTGGTATTTTCATAACGATACACATATTGAACAACATCACTACCAACAGATTCCGCTCGTAGCCCCATAAAAAGCGTGAGTATTATAAATATCAGGGTACAATATATAGCCTTACCATTAAAAACAAATCCACTTATACTGAAGCGGATGTTAGATTTTTCAAAATACGACAAAAGAAATAAAAGAATAAATAAAATCACATAGGGTATCATAAAAACAACCACTCAAAAAAATCAATTAAAAACCTTGTAAAAAAGACTTACTTCATTTCTGAAATCAAAAATTTGATTTGGCTCACGTTTTTGTCGAACTTGACATAAATCTAAAGATAAAACTTTTTTTAAAATTACTAAAATGTTAGAAATACCCATTGCGTTCATCAAAAAACTGTTTCCGTTTTTTGGAAAATATCCAGCAATATCACTTACATCGTTGGCAATTATGTTTATACCGCTAGTACAGCATTCAACAAATTTCGTAGGAAACCCAGCCATATTTTTCCGACTGCGATTTCTAATAAAAATACAATAATCAGCCTTATATAAAGCTTTAATACTTTCCTGATGAGAAACTCGGCCTTTAAAGGATAAATGATTCCTAATACGCATGAATGTTTCTTTGCATTCTGGGAAAGAATTAACAAACTGGTCTTCTGTCAAACCAACAATCGTGAATTGATAATCATATTTTTCATCTAATGAACCAAAAGCTTCTATTATTTCGCCCAACTTATCTTTTTCTTTACCATTACCCGGAACTCCAGAATAAACGAATTCAATACGTTCTTCTTTTTTTACATCTGAAACATGCCAAATACTTTCAGTCAAATCAACCAAGGGCGGCACAACAACAATATTTTTAACATGTTTCGAGTAATACTTCTCTAAATACGTGCTAATCGCAATCATAGCATCAACTTTTTTTTGCAAATAGCGCATTACAACAAACGTATCTATACTCTTTATAAGTTTTACAGGATTAAAAGAAAACTTGTTATCATACCACTCAGTCGCATCTGCAACAACCTTAATGTTCTTATATTTGCAATAGCGCAATAGTTTAGCCAAGGGAATGGCGTGCATATTGTATGCTATGGCATATTTTACATCCGAATATAAATCAAATGTTTTCTCGATATGAGAAAAATCAACCAATTGCTTTACCCATTCCCTGTTAGATTTGGGATATGCGGATGGGATATTGTCAAATGAGCCAATTTTGGTTATAAATTTTGCATTTCTCGAGATATCGTGATCTACTCCGCAAAAAACGACATGGTAGCCAAGTTCATGAAATACTTTGGCATTGTTTAAAACGCGATGCGCAGCAGCATTCTTATCAGGCATCTCAAAGCCACCGATATAGATGATTGTTCCTTTGCGATTCATCTAAAAAGCCTCTACTGAAGTCTGACGTTTCTGTACGATTACGCTATTTGCAGGGAAATTCCCTTTCAACACGCAACCTGCTCCAACTACGCAATTATCGCCAATTTTTGTACCGCGAAGAATTACTGTATTTGCTCCAATCCAGCAATTTTTTCCAATTTCTATAGATTCCATCAGGAATTTATTCGCTTCTAGTCCAGCCTTATAGTCATGATCATGGTCATACAAATAAACCGATGGACCAAATTGTGTCCCCGCACCAACCTTTATTTCTTTGTGACACGCGATAATACAGTTATAGTTTATTTTCACACCTGATTCCAGCACAAGTATTGCATTTTTGCGAACTTTAATCTTCGAACCACTATGCACGCGAACCGTTTTACCGAGAATCAAGGATGATTTTTTTCCCATTTCAACGACAACATTTGGAGAAAAGCGCTCAATCAAATGGAATTTCAAACCACTAAAATGAAACACTTTCAACAGAAGGAAGCGAATTAACGAATGAAGGCAACTTATTATGTTATTAATTAACCGTCTCATCCCTAAGTCTCCATCTCTTTCATATACGCATCCACGACAATCTTGCGGTCAAATTCTTTTTCCACTTTCGCCCTACCGGCAAGGCCCATCTGCATTTTCTGTTCGTGCGTAAGTGCAACGAACTTCTCGATTTTCCGGATAAGGTCTTCGCTATCGCACTGTTTAGCGACATAGCCGTTCACGCCGTCATCTACCACTTCTTTGCAACCGCTGCGGTCCGTAGTGATGATGGGGCGAGCACTTGCGCAACTTTCCAAAAGCACGTTACTGATGCCTTCGGGATAAAAACTCGGGTGGATGGTGCAATGCGAAATCTTATGGATTTCGCGGACATCGCGGACCATGCCATGATAGATTACAGTGCCGTTTTTGATGTATTCGTCCAGTTTGCCCTTGTACTCGGGCTCGCAGAAACCGCAGATGTGGAATGTAACTTTATAGGAGGAAACTGCACTGGATTCTTCGCTTCGCTCAGAATGACGTGAGTCAGGCGCTTCGGCTGGTTCAGCGGCCTTGAAGTGTTTTGCAGCATCGAGGTATTGTTCGATGCCTTTTTCGCGCATGATGCGGCTGATGAACACGAAGTGGATTCCGTCCGTTTCGTCGGGGTAGGGGAGTGGGGAGAACCGTTCAAGGTTCACGCCGCTGCCGGGGAGCAAAGAATACGCCCCCCTCACGACTTTATGCCTGAGCATAAAATCCTGGTTCGCCTGGTTCTGGAAAAATACCCGTTTTGCCTTTCTCAAACCGGTTCTATAGAGTGCCAGGGTGATTTTTTGGAGAATGCCTCCGTTCTCTACAGCAGTTCCTAGGCCGGTCACATTGGCGACATATGGGACCTTGCACAACTGGCAGGCTATGCCCCCATAGACATTGGGCTTGATGGTGTATGTGAATACGATATCGGGCTTTACAGACTTGATGATTGCACAATATTTCTTGGCAAGTGCAAGGTCTGTGAGCGGGTTCGTGCCATGGCGAGAGATTTCGGTTTCGATGAAACGGCAACCCATCTGTTGCATTTCTTCGATAAAATCTCCGTTGGGGACAGATATAAAGACCTCATGTCCTTTCGCAATCAAGGTTTCGAGGAGTTCTCCGCGAAACTTGTACAGCCCAGTAGATTTATTTGCCAGAATCAGGACCCTCATTTTTCGTCCTTTTTCGGCAAATATTCAATGTAGTAGTAGCCGTTTTCCAGAGTTTCTACAATCCTGACTTCGTTTACGGCCTTTGAAGATGCCAGCGAGGCGTAATTTTCCGGAGAAATCGTGCCGAAAACGCGCATTTTCAATGCAGAGGCGACCTTTGTGGCGGCGAATCCCTGGAGTTTTGCGATTCCCTTGCCCCTGTAGCGGTAATCGACGATTTTGCCCCTGCAACTTTTTCCGTTCAC
>JAEEGK010006723.1_pt1 | contig 27606 bp, 24 predicted proteins | sample 8958771 | NCBI WGS metagenome assembly JAEEGK01 (sample SAMN16246547, study PRJNA631951) | gut metagenome | biome: gut microbiome; feature: rumen; material: SC-attached | host: Bos | place: Iran: Karaj | collected 2018-10 | reverse complement strand
TCATATTATGGGTGTCAGCGCTGGAGCGGGAACCGGAGCCGCTGTGGCGTCCCTTCTTATAGGGACATCACTTCCCGCCGCTTTATCTGGCCTCACAGTTGTCTCCGCGGCCTTTGTCGGAGCCTTGATTACTTCAGCTTTGGTGATCATGGTCTCATCCAGGCTCCACAGTGCCGCCACCTTGCTGATCTTCGGGGTGATGCTCGGATTTGTTTTCAGCGCCATCACTTCGATTCTTGAATATTCGGCCAACGCCGAGAGTCTGAAGGTGTTCTACAGCTGGTCGGCGGGAAGCTTCGTGGGCAACGGATATGACGGGATAATCATTATCGCCATCGCCCTGCTTGCCGGCCTGATTCTGGCTTTGCTAAACCATCGCGGCCTTGATGTCGCTCTCTTCGGTGATGAATATGCCGCACTTGCCGGAGCGAATCCCTCTCGTATCAGAAATATCTCAATGATAGGGAGTTGCCTGATGGCTGGAGCCGTCACGGCTTTCTGTGGGCCTATAGGATTCGTCGGAATTGTCGCCCCGCACATCTCGAGAGCTCTTACAGGTTCCTCAGTCCATCTAAGGACTATTCCTGCCACACTGCTTGTAGGCGCTGGTTTGTCACTCGTGGCGGATATTTTTTCACAGGTGTTCCCGGTGCCACTTCCTGTCGGCAGCACTATGGCCATAATCGGCATTCCTATAATACTTTATATTCTGCTCCTGAAATGATCAAGGCCACTGACATAATTGTCGGCTATCCCTCTGGCAGAGCGGCAACCAAGCGAGCTGCGGCAAGCTCAACCTCCGTCTCGCTGCGCTCCGCGCCCTGTCCGGGTAAATGCTCGCCGGAGGTCGACTTGCCGCAGCGGGAGTCTACTTTGCCACAGGTTAACACAATCAGCTTCGTCGCAGGGCCGTTTAGCTTCAGCTTTGAGGATGGGGAGTGCGTGATGCTGAGGGGCAGGAACGGCAGCGGCAAAACCACCTTGATGAAGACCTTGGCCGGACTGTTGAAGCCTCTCTCAGGCTCATTCGAGACAGGAGGAGAAGCGGTCTTGGTCCCTACAAGGATTCCCAAAGTCAAAGGCTTCACCGTTGAGGAGTATATAAGGACAGGAATGCTCGCTGAGTTTGGAGCGTTCAAAAGACTGGACAAAAGATCCGAATCGGATATCGCTGAGGCTATCAGGATGATGGATCTTAACGCCTTGTCTACCAAGGATATATCCAAGATTAGCGACGGAGAGTTCCAGAAAGCCTGTATCGCCACCGCATTGCCCAAGAAGGCGAATGTCATAATGCTCGACGAGCCGACAGCTTTCCTTGATGTTGAAAACAGGATAATGGTACTCCAGACCCTTCAGCGCCTTGCCCATGAGACAGGCTCGACAGTCATATTCTCAACCCATGACGTCCATGACGGAGCCATTTATTCTGACACCGTTCTGGCGCTGTGATACCTATTTCTTCTTGAAAGCCAGATTGGCGGTCTGATAAAAGGCCTGCGCCTCCTGCAGGACATCCTCCCTTGGCTGGTCCATCAAAGCCTCATCGTAAACCCAACCATCGTGCTGGGTGACAGCAAATTGCTGGAAGCGACGGACGGGGGAGAGCACGGTAAGCACACCGTCGGAATAATACCCCAGATCTTGATATGTGGCCATGAACGTCCTCTCCTTGAAATCATCGGCGAGTACATCCCTTCCGTAGAACGGGGCGTCATACGAGAAGTGCAGCAAAGACAGCAACGTAGGTATGATGTCGATTTGCGAGCAGACCTTTTCCACATACCGAGGCTCAATAAAGCCAGGAGAATAAATGATCGCGGGAATATGGTAGCAGTCCATAGGCAGGGAAGTCTTGCCGGCGGACGAGGCACAATGGTCAGCCATTATGACGAAGACAGTCTCTGAGAACCAGGGCCTCTCTGAAGCGGTGGCAATGAACTGCCCGATGGCCCAGTCAGTATATTTGACCGCGGCATGGCGGCTCATCGGATTGCCGTCGTATTGGATCCGGCCTTCCGGATAGGTGTACGGACGGTGGTTGGAGATGGTCATGATCTGGGCGAAAAATGGCTCCCCAGCGGCCCAGGACGCGTCGAATCGCTTAATTGCCTCACGGTAGGAATCCTCATCTGAAGTGCCCCAAATGTTCGAGAACACTATCGCATCCTTGTCATAAGTCTTCTTGTCGACAATCTCATAGCCGCAGTTGCCGTAGAAAGCGCCCATATTATCGAAATAACTGTCGCCACCATAGATGAAACTGGTGTGATAACCATTTTGGCGGAACACATCCCCGGTAGAGAACAAGCCGGTATTGTCCGGGCGTTTGACCAGGCTCTCGCCTGATGATGGCGGGATGTTAAGGGTCACAGCCTCCAAGCCGCGGACAGTACGGTTGCCTGTAGCGTAAAGGTTATCAAAGACAAGGCTCTCTTCCAGCAACTTGTCCAGATATGGAGTGATCCCGTCTTTTGATCCGTAGCGGGTCAGGAAATCAGCGCTGAGGCTTTCCACAGTGATCAGTACGACATTCTTTTCAACGGGTGGAAGGCTATCTCTAACAGTCTGGATACCATCTTCGCTTTGTCCGCACATTTGTCGCTTCATCGCCTCAGCCTCAGACTGTGGGATCATCGCATAGAACTGCTCGTAGTCCAGTTCATTGGACGCGAATGCCTCCAGGAAATCCCAGCATCCGTTCTCCTGTATCTGGGTGGCGAAGAGATTATCCCCGCCGAAATGCCTGTAACCATAATGCAGCCAACCGTAGCTGATCACGCAAGATACCGCGAGTGCGGCCAGGGTCAGTCCCCAACGCTTCCAGCTGACCAAGCCGCTCTGATTGACATCCTTACCTCTTGTTATTAACCAGCAAATCCCGCCTGAAACCAAAAGCATGGCCAGGATTATCCAGAACATAGGATAAGACTCGAAGATGTTGCCGATGACCTCGTTGGTGTAGACCAAGTAGTCCACCGCGATGAAGTTGAACCTGACTCCGAACTCACTCCAGAACACGACTTCGCTGATAGCGATGGTGATGGCGCAGCAGGCGTAGAGCATCATCATTATCCATATTGCCGCGGTTCGCCAACCTTTCCTGACTTTAGGCATGAACATTTTGATTGTCAGGCAAATCCACAGGAATGCCAACACGGCGTTGACAATCCTGGGCATCGGTCCGCCATATTCGTCAGTGATGTCGTTGAAAAAGAGAATATATGCGGTCAGAAGCGTCATGCCGCCCCACAAGATCCATTTATATGGCTTGCGGTACTTGTCATCCGTCAGGAAGGAGTGGAAAATGAAGGCGGGTACAAGGGCAATAGCCGAGAAAGCCAGGTCGTTAAGGAATCCAAGCCCGAATATCTTCAGCCAGTCGGCCCAGCCCCAGTCCACAACTGTAAGAGGGTGCAGGATCAGGACAATCCGGATCAAGAAACCCAGAATCAATGTGAGGCAAAGAAAACGGGGCGCGAAAAACGCGAACCAATCAGTGACTTTTTGTTTGTTCATCTCCAATCAGATTTTTCTTCCTTTCGGGACAATGACCCGCAATGCGGCAGGCGCTACTTCAACGGTAATATCCGTCCCTTTCATACAGGGATCCCCATCGTGGTGGGCCGGCCCTATCGAGGAACGGTGGATTGTGATTCTCTTTCCTCGCAGCATTACCGTTCGTCGGCTCTTATGAGCGAATCCGGTCAGCAAGCGGGCCGCCAGCATTGGAATCTCCCAGGTGCGGAAAGGCTTGACAATGGTGATATCCAAAGTTCCATCCGTGAGTGATGCCAGCGAGCAAATCCTGGCTTGGTTACCCCACTGGTTGGCGTTTCCGACCGTCACGAACACCGCTGGTGTGACCAGTATCTGGCCGTCAATATCAATTGTGTAGGTGTCAGGGGTGAAATGCCGCCATATTTTCCATGCGAGGGAAATATAAGTCCAGAGTCCGCGCCTGTCGGCCTTGTCAAACTGCCAGGCAACCTCCGCGTCCAGGCCGACTCCCGTAGTGCAGAAGAAGGGCTTTCCGTCAAGGAGTCCGTAATCCATTGAGGCGGTAATGCCTTCCTCAAGTGTGCGCAGGGCATTCTCAGTCCTGCGGCTGATACCTAGATGAAGCGCCAATCCGTCCCCGCTGCCACAAGGAATAATACCCAGAGTCTTATCCGTACCGATAAGACCCTGGGCCACTTCACTTACCGTCCCGTCTCCACCTACCGCGACGACGATGTCAGCATCGGTCGTACGGGCAATCTCGGTGGCATGGCCGGGACGTTTGGTGAATACGGTCTCATACGCGAAGTTGTGTCGCGCGATAGCCTTTAAAATGGATCCCTTGTCTTTCCCGCCGGAAAGCGGGTTGACAACGAAGCAGATTTTTTTCACCTAAGTGACTGACAGGGAAATCAGTAGCTCTGGGCGATGGCGATAAAGTCGTCAGCTTTGAGGGCGGCACCACCGATCAGGCCACCGTCGATGTCCTTCTGTGCGAAGAGCTCCTTGGCATTGGAGGGCTTGCAACTTCCACCGTAGAGGATGGTGGTGTCCTCGGCCACGGCCTCGCCGAACTTTCCGCAAAGGACCTGGCGGATGCAAGCGTGGATCTCCTCAGCCTGCTCAGCGGTAGCGGTCTTGCCGGTGCCGATGGCCCAGACGGGCTCGTAGGCGACAACGATCTTGGCCATATCTTCGGCGGTGAAGTTGAACAGCACGTTTTCGATCTGGGTCTTCACGACCTCGAAGTGCTTGCCGGCCTCTCTCTCATCGAGGTTCTCACCGACACAGAGGATGACACCCAGGCCGGCGCCGAGGGCGAGCTTGACCTTCTCGACAAGCTTCTCGTCGGTCTCACCATAATACTGCCTCCTCTCGGAATGGCCGAGGATGGTCCACTGGCAACCGACAGAAGTCAGCATGCCGACCGAGACCTCACCAGTGTAAGCGCCCTTCTCGTGGTCAGCGCAGTTCTGGGCGGAAACCTCAACCTTGGAGCCCTTAACCGCCTCAGCGACAGCGCAGAGGTGTGTGAAAGGAGCGGCAACGATAAGGCCGACATTCTCGGGGGTCTCAACTGATTTGGCGGCGACAGCCTTGGCGAGCTCAATACCTTCCTGGAGATTGGTGTTCATCTTCCAGTTTCCGGCGACGATTTTCTTTCTCATTTCTGTATTCTTTAGATTGTTAATTTCTTTACAGTCTACAAATTTAACTTATTTTTACCTAAATTCGCGAGATTTAATAAGAAAACATATTCATACGATGAAGAATTTCGTTGAGGAACTGAGATGGAGAGGCATGATTCAGGACATCATGCCCGGGACTGAGGAGAAACTTATGGAAGGTCCGCAGGCCGCTTATGTCGGAATCGATCCGACAGCTGACTCCCTGCACATCGGCCATCTTGTCAGCATAATGATATTGAGGCATTTCCAGCAGTGCGGTCATAAGCCTATCGCCTTGATCGGCGGAGCCACCGGCATGATTGGCGACCCTTCGATGAAGTCCCAGGAGCGCAAGCTTCTCGATGAGGAGACCCTCCTTCACAATATCGAGGGTATCCGCGCCCAGCTCTCCAAGATTCTCGACTTCGATTCCGATGCTCCCAACAAGGCGGAGCTTGTCAACAACTATGACTGGATGAAGGGATATTCCTTCCTTAATTTCATCCGCGATATCGGTAAGCATATCACTGTCAACTACATGATGGCGAAGGATTCCGTGAAGAAGCGTCTTTCCGACGAGTCTCGTGAGGGAATGTCTTTCACTGAGTTCAGCTACCAGCTTCTTCAGGGATATGATTATCTCTGGTTATATGAGCATAAAGGCTGCCGCCTCCAGCTTGGCGGAAGCGATCAGTGGGGCAATATCACCACCGGAACCGAGCTGATCCGCAGGATCCTCGGCAAGACCGACGCTTTCGCCTTGACATGCCCTCTCGTGAAGAAGGCTGACGGCACCAAGTTCGGTAAGACTGAGAAAGGCAACATCTGGCTCGATCCCGAGAAGACCTCCCCTTACGAGTTCTACCAGTTCTGGCTCAATGTGAGTGACGAGGATGCTGAGAGGTATATCAAGATATTCACTATGCTTCCCAAGGAGACCATTGACGCCGCCATTGCCGAGCATAGGGCGGATCCTGGCCGCAGGACCCTCCAGCAGCTCCTTGCCAAGGAGATCACAACCATGATCCATGGCGCCGATGAATATGACAACGCTGTCTCCGCCTCCAAGATGCTGTTCGGCAACTCGACTTCCGAGGAGCTTCGCAAGCTTGACGAGAAGACCTTCTTGGCCGTTTTCGCCGGAGTTCCCACCTTCGATGTGCCCAGGACAGAGTTGCCTTGCAATATCCTCGATTTCCTCGCTGTCAAGACCCAGGTCTTCCCATCCAAGGGTGAGGCCAGGAAGATGACTGTCGGTAACGGAGTGTCTATCAACAAGGATAAGGTCACTGACATCGAGTATCAGATATCGGAGAATGACATTGTGGACGGGAAGTATATCCTTGCCCAGAAAGGAAAGAAGAACTATTTCATTATCAATATTATCTAGTTATGGAGAAACAGGCCACAACCAGACAGCTCAAGGTCGCCCGCGAGATCCAGAAGGACCTCGCCGAGATCATCAGGAGCAAGGGCATGGCCTTCTTCGGAGGAGCCATGGTCACGGTGAGTGAGGTCAGGGTCAGCCCGGATCTTTCTGTCGCCAAGACGTATGTCAGCATATTCCCCTCAGCGAAGCAGGAGGAGGTGATGAAGATTTTGAATGACAATATGCGTGAGCTTCGTGGCGCCCTCGGCCGCCAGGTCGGTAGGCAGCTAAGGATAGTTCCCGAGATAGTGTTCTATCTTGACACCTCGCTCGATTACGCTGAGCACATTGAGGAACTGCTGAAGAAATAGAGTTTACCTTAAAATGCAGACGGTGACCCCCGTCTGTATTTTTTTATCCCCGCACCAGAGCCAATAGCGGTCTTTCTCAGCTTTAGCGACCTCGAACCGGCCTTTGATGGACTTTGTGCCGCCAGCGGTGGTCCAGGTGATAGTGGCGTCTATTTTCTGGCCCACCGATGTTGGTATGGAAGAACAATTGACAATGTAATAGTTCTTCATCTGGTCATCGGAGACCCGGAATTCCCTTGTTGTAGGATTGTATCCAAGTTGCCAGGTCAGGGGATCATAGGTGTGGATCACGCTCCCGGCGACCTTCAATTGCACCTGTGACCCGGCAATGAACGAGCTGTCCGGCTCAAGATTACGGTTGCAGGAGGCCAGGCTCAGCAGCGAAGTGATAATCATGAATATCCTTAACCAGGTTCTCATCATTGGATAGTTATTTCTTTAGCCAGTATATCGGTCGAGCCGTCGGAATTATAGACCACGGCCTTGAGAGTCCCGGATTTGACCGGGTGGAAGTACCCGCTGCCGTCAGTTTGGACAGACACTCCATCGTAGCTCCAGCTGATCTTCCTGCCGATAGCATTGAAAACCCTGAGCGGGAGACCGACACCTGCGGGGAACCGTCCGCCGATCCTGTAACCGGACAGATAATCAAGATAGATGTAGGGCTTACCACCGGATTGCTCCGCCTTAGTCAGGAAATCTCCTGTGACGGTTTCTCCGGTCACACCGCCCCTGGTGAATGTCACATTGACTGTGTAAGCCGTAGTGGGGGAGAGCCCTTCCAATGTGAGGGCAAACTTGCCTTTCTCATAAGGAGTGACGGTCTCAGTCTTCATGCTCCCGGAAGTCTTGCCCCAGGTGACGGTGGCTTCTCCGTCAAACCCCGACACGTCAGCCTCCCAGGTCAAAATGGCGGCATCCTGGTACACTTCGGCCTTGAGATCGATCGCCTTTGGTACTACATCAGCGCTGTTGTACACGACGAAGGTGACTTTGTCGCCCGACCTGGTGACGTTGGATATGGCGAAAGGAGATTCAGTGCCGTCGTTGAACTTGAAAGCGGGGGATGAGAAAGCCGAGAATGAATTGATGGTCCTGAACGGGAAGAAGGCCTGCCTGACCTCTAGGGCGTCGGAAGATGTCTCCATCATGTCAGCGCACTCGAAATCAGGGTTGCAGTTGACCTCATTCGATTCCCAGCGATATAAAGCCGTCACCTCTCTTTCCGCATCGTCAGACCATCCGGCCATGTGCTTGCTCATGTCCACATGGTAAATCGCCAGACCGCTCCCGCCGATATATGCGTCCCAGCCTTTCTGTGCCCTGCATTCGAAGAGGAAGAAATCATCTTTTTCCTTGGGGTTCTCCAGGATAAGGTATCGGCCGTTCTCGGTGATCGGTTCCAAGGTATATTTACCGAGCGCCATCTTCTCCGGCTTGCCTATTCCCAGAATCTCCCTGTCAATGGCGTTGTAAGCTGGAGGAGTCTTTCCATTATCGTTGAAATTGCCGCTATCCATAAGTGCGGTAGAAGCCCAAAGACTATTAGATACCCCTCCGCTTCCTTCCTCATCTGTGTCATAATAGTCTTCGAGTCCAAGAGTGTGGCTGTACTCGTGGCAGAACGTGCCTATCGAGCAAAGACCCCACACAAGCTGCCCGTGGCTGTTCTGGCTTTGAACGGTCAACTCTGTCGACAGCGCATATGAATAGACCCTTTTCCCGTCGAGAGAAAGGTTGGGGACGGTCCATTGGTGAGGCCACATGCAGTCAGAGTCAGCACCTTCCGCCTCGCTCTTGCCGGCGACAATCACGAAAACGTTGTCCACAATGCCGTCGCCATCATCGTCGAACTGAGAAAAATCCACAAAGGGATCAGACAGCAGGCAGGCGTCCCTTACAAGTTCCCTCGGGTTTATATCTTGCCCGGCTTTGTCATCCTCATTTTTCCCGTAATAGTCGTGATTCTTCGGCAAAGTGACTATCGGGCCAATGGTGAAATTGAATTCGTAACTACCGTTGAACTGGTCGTTGAAATAGTCCAGGACGCTTTTTGAGCCTGGTTTGGTGATAAGGTCGACTATATCTTGCCGGCGGGATTCACCACCGATGAAGCTGATGTCCTGGAACTGGGCAAGAATGACAACGCAATGCTTTTTCACAGGAGAATCCGCCCTTGTCGCTGGTTTGAAACGGATTGACTCCTTACGTTCCCTTCGTATCCCGGAGGTCTTGTCCCTAAGCGTGTTCCATGGAATTCTACGGCTATCTCTTAAAATGGAGTCAGGAGCTTTCTCTCCCGGTTTGAAGCCGCTGCTCACCCTGCCGCCGTCAGCCTTGAAAGTCGCCAGACGGTAGAAGCCGTCGTCGCATTTGATCACCGCACAGCCATCCTCCGTGGTAAGGACCTTGCGAAACTCATCACCCTTCAGTCTCGCCATAAAAGACGAGCCGTCGGGTTGGAACATCAGGAAAGTACCCTTCCTTGGTGCTGATGCCCAGGAACTTACGCAAAGGAAGCAAATGAAAAGTATTGAGTATAAGTAACGCTTCATCAAAGAAAAGCGGCCGCCTGGATGGTGGCCGCTCGCAATTGTTTGTTGCGGAATTACTTCTTGGCTTCAGTGACGGAAACTTTCCTGAACTCCTTGAGGTCCTTCATGAGGTCAAGGGCAGCCTTGCGGGCGCGGGCGCCAGCGGCCTTGTTTCCCTTCTCAACCTGAGCGTCGGCGTTCACAACGAAAGCCTCGATCTCTGCTTTGATTTGTGCGACAAGATTCTTCATTTCTTTAAAATTATTTAGTGAATAGTTGATATATAACGCTTTGTGTTGTATTCCATCATTACTTCATGCGCCTTGCAATATATGTAAAAAAACGGAATAAACAAATAAAAATCGCCAAAATATGGCTATTTCCGGGTATTGAGGAAGTTCATGGCCCTGTCCGGACCGATTGTGGAATAATTCTTTATTCCCTCAATCACCTTGTCGCAAATCTCAGGTATAGCGGTTTTCTGCTCATCGGTGAAGGATCCTAGGACATAGTCGACCTGACTGCCTTGGGCGAAGTCATTCCCTACACCGATCCTGATTCTGGTCCACTGCGTGCTGTCCAGGCGGAATTCAATATCTCTCAATCCGTTATGCCCACCATTGCTTCCATTTTTCCTCATGCGGATCGTGCCGAAAGGCAAGTTGATGTCGTCGCAGACGACCACCAGGTTCTCAATAGGAAGCTTTAGCTTGTCCATCCAGTACCTGACAGCGTTACCGCTGAGGTTCATATAAGTGGATGGCTTGAGAAGATAGAATTTCCTGCCCTTGAAAGACACTTCGGCGACATCGCCGTAACGCTGGGTGGAAAAAGAAGCATTGGATGCCTCGGACCAGGCATCCAATACCATAAAACCAATGTTATGTCTGGTTGAAGCGTACTCCGCGCCTATGTTTCCGAGACCGGCGACAAGGTAGTTCATACCAGGATCAACTTCAGGCCGCTTTTTACTCAGCAGCGCCCTCAGCACCTTCAGCATCACCAGATACCTGAGCGGACATGTTGCGGGTAGCCTTGACGGTGCAGATGATGGTGTCCTTAGGGGAGACCACGCTGACACCCTCGAGCTTGATGTCACCGGCGACAATACGCTTCTCGATGTCGAGAGGGGTCACGTCGATGTTGATATTGTCAGGAAGATCCTTCATCAGGGCGCTGATCTTGACGAACCTGGAGACGAGGACGAATTTTCCTCCCTTCTGGACTCCCACAGGGTGGCCGCTGACAGTGATAGGAACCTTGATGGCGATAGGCTTGTCCTCAGAGACGGCGAGGAAATCGACATGGAGGCAGTTGTCCTTGACAGGATGGAACTGAAGCTCATGGACGACAGCCTCATAGGCCTTACCGTTGTCGAGCTTGATGTCGATGATAAAGGAAGCGGGGGTGTTGGTGATACCCTGGAGGTCCTTGTCGTTGACAGTGAAGAGGACATTCTCCATTCCCTGACCATAAAGGTTGCAAGGGACAAGACCCTGCTTGCGGATCGCTTTGATGACGGCTTTGTTGCCGACCTCACGGACTTTGCCGTTGATTTCGAAATGTTTCATTGTACTTTGTTTAAAATGTGTTACTCAACCCCGGGCGGGCCGGGGCCCCATTGCACCAAAAACGCCAGCGCGTTTTTAAGCGGCGGCAAAGATAGGAATTAATTATTTATCGCGCAATTATTTTACTAGTCCGACAGCCTTGTTCCAAGGTTCATTTAAATAATATGAATCCAGGAGTGGTGTGCCGGCGACTGGAAGGTACATGCTCAGGCCTGAATAAGTCTTGATGTCAAAACTGCTGATAAATGAAGGGGTAGCTGCCCTGAACACTATACAATCGCTTATCGCATGAGACAATCTTGCCATATCCGCTTCAGAGACTCCGCTTTGCGCGAATATGTCTTCCAGGTCATAGAAATAGTGCCTGTTCTGCCTGAAATACCCCTGGATCTGTCTGGCTGGAGCGTGCGCGAGGCTATCTGAATATGTTGAGATAAGATCCTTGCAAACCTCGGCCAGATTGTCAAGACCATCAGTCCTGAGGAGAGTCACAGTAGCGGAGCGATAGTCTCCGGACTGTGTGTTGTACCTATCGAAAGAGTCTTTGAATAGTCCCTGGAGATCGGATGTGGGACCTTTAATAAGATAGTCCGCGATTTTGGTATAATCATACATGCCGGCCGCGAGGACTTCGGCAGGTGAAATGCCCAGGAAGTCGGCTTTGTCCTTCAAGGCGTACGCTACCTCGATCCCGCCGCTGAAACACATGTCAAACAGCAGGAAGTCCAGATGGAAGGGGATGCCATCAACAAACTCCGCGACAGTCATCTCGACGTCCCCGGACGACATCTTGTCCTGGCCTATGCTGCGCACCATCCCGGCATAAGGGTCATCACGCTCCATGATGTCCGTAGGGATCTCGTAAGCGATTGATCTTCTGGACATTTTCCGCCCATCGGACCTGTGGCTGCTCTCGAAACTTGAGGGACTGTTGTAATACCCCGGAGGAAGCCATCCGGAGCCGTGGGAGGAGTACTCCAAGGAATAACCTTTAGCTGGGAACAATGATTTTACCAGCGAAAGGACTTCCCGCATAGTGGCGCTGGAAGTCGCGACGGTCGAGGCGGGATATGTCTTGAGCGTGTCAGAGACGACGTTGCCCTCAGAGTCCTTATAAAGCCTTCTCAAATAGGAGGGGACATCCTTGTAGTTGGAATTGAGCGCTAATTTGGAGAACACTAGAAGCACATTCTCATGTCTTCCTCCTCCCGGGATAAGACCTGCGGGAAGTTCTTCTCCCATATTCCTGGAAAGGTCATAGTTAAGGGAATTGAAACCGCACTCGTAGAACAGGAGTACCCGCCGGGTCTCCTCAATGGGCTCACGGCCACCCCGGGGGTTATAGTTTATGCCTTCGTCAGCCGGATCGATCTTGAGGTCAGGGTCTTTCTCGCAGAAAGTGAATGCGAAAGAGGCCACCAAGATCATCACGGAGCGGGCTATGGTGTATAATAATCTTGTTTCGCGCATAGTCAAAGTCGTTATTGCCACAAACTGAGGCAAGAATCACAAAAATATAAAAAAATCCTGAATATCGCGTATCTTTACATCATGGTAACATTGGTTGACGAGTTCGCTGACATAAAGATAATGCGTTTCGAGGTTCCCGGATGGGATGGTTTGACTTCGCGTCAGAAGGCATATGCCTACCATCTGGCTGAGGCCGCGAAACTCGGCAGGGACATTACTTGGGATCAGTATTGCAAATGGAATCTCAAGATCAGGCACGTCGTGGAGGTTATATTGGAAAAGTACGAAGGTGACAGGGAGTGCCGTGAATTCGCCGCTTTCCTTGTTTACGCCAAACGCCTTTTCTTCTCGAGCGGTTTTCATCATCATTACGCTGAGGACAAGTTTTTCCCGGATTGTCCGAAGGAATACTTCCGTTCTTTAATGGAAGCTTCGTGTGATGGAAATGTCTCGGATGAGTCGCTTGAGGTTATATATTCCCCGGACATATGCCCACGACGTAGGTCAGACTCGACTGAAGGTGATATTGTGGTGCTCTCCTCCGTCAATTTTTACGAGGGAGTCTCCAGGTCGGAGGTCGAGGATTATTACGCGTCGGTTGAGGATCTTGACGATTCCAGACCTATAGCCCATGGACTCAATACAAAGATTGTCAAGGAGAACGGAAAGGTCATCGAGAAGCCATGGCGCTCCGGCGGCTTATACGGAGCAGCTATAGAAAGGGTTGTCGAGGAGCTTTTAAAAGCTGCGGAACTAGCTGAGAATGAGACTCAAAAAGCAGCCATTGAATTGCTCGTCGAATATTACCGCACAGGAGATCTCAAGTTATGGGACGAGTTCAATGTGGCCTGGGTGGGGGAGACCGGCGGCACAGTGGATTTCATCAATGGTTTTATAGAGGATTATGACGATCCGCTAGGCCGGAAGGCAACCTGGGAGGGCTATGTCCATATAAAGGATCATGAGGCATCGATGAGGACTGAGATTTTAAGCTCCAACGCCCAGTGGTTCGAGGACCATTCTCCCGTGGATCCCAGGTTCAGGAAACCCCATGTCAAAGGGGTATCCGCGAAGGTCGTGACCGCTGTCGCGCTTGGCGGCGCGACTTATCCCACCACCCCGATTGGGATCAATCTTCCTAACGCCGAGTGGATCAGGAAAGAATACGGCTCAAAGTCAGTTACCATATCCAACATCACGAAAGCCTATGACAAGGCGGCACTTGAGGCTCCTAGGAGCGCGTTGGAAGAGTTCGCTTTCGACCAGGCTGAGATTGACGCCTACAAGAAATACGGCAGTCACGACGACGAGATCCATACCGACCTCCATGAATGCCTCGGCCATGGCTCCGGGCAACTTCTCCCAGGAGTTTCCCCTAATGCTCTCGGAGAGTATCAGAGCACTTTGGAGGAGGCCAGGGCGGATCTTTTCGGACTTTTTTATATAGCTGATCCTAAGCTTGTCGAGTTGGGCATAATGCCGGATGACGATGCCTGGAAACCTGCTTATTCCAGCTATATCAGAAATGGCTTGTTCACCCAGTTCTCGAGAATTGAGCTTGGGAAAAAGATCACTGAGGCTCACATGCGTAACCGGAAGCTGATCGCTCAATGGTGCTTTGAGAAAGGATCAGCGGACAATGTGATCGAGAAGAAGGTCAGGGACGGCAAGACATATTTCGTGGTCAATGACTTCCAGAAGCTCAGAGGACTTTTCGCATCCCTTTTGGCGGAGGTGCAGAGGATAAAATCTGAAGGGGACTATGAGGCCGGAAAGGCGCTTGTTGAGGGTTATGGGGTGGAGATTGACCCGGAACTTCACAGGGAAGTCCGCGAGCGGTATCAGGCTCTTGGGCTGAAACCTTACGGAGGCTTTGTCAATCCTGAGATTGTTCCTGTGGTTGAACATGGGGAAGTCGTTGATTATGAGATTGTTCCCGTTGCGGATTACCTCGCCCAGCAGCTTGAGTACGGAAAGAAATACAGAACCTTATAGCCATGGATCTGACACATAAGATACTCTCGGATTATTCTTACTATCTGAGAATCGAAAGGGCAATGTCCCCGAATACTGTCGAAGCCTATACCTCAGACATCGAGGCTTTTTTTGACCGGGTCGGAATCGAGCCGGCGCAAGTCTCCAGCAAGGATATTCTGGATTACCTCGCCGCAAGTGACCGGCTCTCCAAAAGATCACAGTCAAGACTTCTCAGCTCTCTGAGGTCTTTTTTCGACTGGCTTGTCCTTGAAGGTGACCGGAAGGATAACCCGTGTGACGCTGTTGATTCCCCGAAACTCGGCCGTTACCTTCCTGAGGTGCTGTCCGTGGAGGAGGTCTCTGCCATCATCGGCTCTGTCGATATTTCCACTTGGAACGGCAAAAGGGACAGGGCTATATTGGAAGTGCTTTATGGTTGCGGGTTGAGGGTCTCGGAGGCGGCAGGCCTGAAGATATCACAACTATTTATGGATGAAGGGTTTGTGCGGATTGTCGGCAAGGGCAATAAGGAGCGTTTGGTGCCGATGGGGGAGATGGCGGTGGAAGCCATAAAAGATTATCTGGCCGCGCGTCCTGCCCCCGCCGCTCCTCAATACGATGACATCTTGTTCCTCAATCGTTTCGGTAAGACAATCAGCAGAGTGACTTTATTCAATATGGTCAAGAGGCAGGCTATGGCCGCCGGGGTCGCGAAGGAGATATCCCCGCACACTTTCCGCCACAGTTTCGCCACCCACCTGATCGAGAACGGGGCGGATTTGAGAGTGGTGCAGGAGATGCTTGGACATGAAAGCATCCTGACCACTGAAATATACACGCATATCGATAGCTCGACCTGGCAGAGGTCGATTCTGGAGCATCATCCTAGAGGGTGATTCTTCGCTTCGCTCAGAATGACAGCGATCAATCTGAGACGTTCTTCCGAGCGGCTTCTTCGGCCATCACTTTATTGTAGCAGTCGCGGCAGAGGGGTTCGTAGGCGTCTTTCTCGCCGAGAACCACCAGTTCCATGCTGTTGGAGAGCCTGTGGGAATGGTTCGCCAGGTTGCCGCAACGGACGCAGATCGCGTGGACTTTCCGGACTTCCTCGGCGACAGCCATCAGGTATGGCATGGGGCCGAATGGTTTCCCGAGATAATCGGTGTCAAGTCCCGCGATAATCACCCTTTTGCCTCTGTCGGCTAATTCCTGGGCGACATCCACAAGCGACATATCGTAGAACTGGGCCTCGTCGATACCGACCACCTGGACGTCGTCAGCGACGTTAAGCATCTCTTTTGGATCCTTGACGGCATGACACGGGATCTTATGGAAGTCGTGGGAGACGACGTCGTCCTCTGAATACCTTGTGTCGATAGTGGGTTTGAATATTTCGATCTTTAGGTTGGCGAATTTGGCCCTGCGGATCCTGCGGATGAGTTCCTCGGTCTTCCCGGAGAACATCGAGCCGCAGATGACTTCGATCTCTCCGGCTTTTTTTATGTTTTCTGAAAACATTTCGTTAGCTTTGTAAGGATTTCACTTGATTACAAAGATAGCAAAAGATAACGTATATGAGAATTATCGATGATAAAACATTTGACTCTCTTCTCGAGAGAATAGACGCCTTGAAGACCGAGCTTTCTCTTCTCGAAGAGCAGGTCAAAGCCTTGCCGGTCTCTGAGCCTGTCGAAGAACCAGTGGTTGATGCCGGACAGCCGCTCGAGGCAGACCTCCCGGCTGAGCCGGAACTCGTGGTTGCTGAGCCTGAACCTGTGGCTCCTGCTGTCATCCTGAGCGAAGCGAAGGATCTTCCTGAGTCTCAGGACCTTCCCGTCGATGAACCCGAAGAACCGATCGATATAGCTCCGGTGGATGATACTCCGATCGACATAACAATTTCGGACGTTGAAGATATGCCTGATGATGCCGTCCAGCCGCTTGAGTCCGGCCTTAACTTGAAGACTGCTCCGGCGGAAGCCTCTGAGCCGAGGAAGGCTATTCTTGATACCGCTAAGGCGGACACTGCTGTGATGGACATTATGGCGGAGAAGCAGGCGTGGAGGACGGATCGTCCGGGAATGCCGGTGAAGAATATCATCAGCGCTATTTCGCTAAATGACAGGGTATTACTGATCAATGTCCTCTTCGGTGAGGATCCAATGCTCTTCCAGGAGACGATAGCCAAATTCAACTCCATGGGCAGCCTTTCAGAGGCTCTGGCTTTCATCTCCGAGAACCATCCGGATTGGGACATGAACTCCGAGCCTGTCTACCGCCTTATGATGGCTGTCCGGAGAAAGCTCAGCTAGCTTGGGGATGGCCGGAAAGCTATATATAGTACCCACTCCTGTCGGTAACCTTGAAGACATGACCTTCAGGGCTGTCCAGACCTTGAAGGATGTGGATGTCATACTCGCCGAGGACACTAGGACCAGTTCGGTCTTGCTCAAAAAATATGATATTCACGGCAAGTTATGGTCCCATCACAAGTTCAATGAGCACCAGACTGTCGCCTTGATCAAGGAAAGGATATTGGCAGGCCTTGATGTGGCCCTAATCAGTGACGCGGGGACTCCAGGAATATCTGATCCCGGCTTCCTTTTAGTTCGTACTTGTGCGGCGGAAGGTATTGAGGTCCAGACACTTCCTGGCGCCACAGCCTGTATCCCGGCGATTGTTTCCTCGGGCCTTCCTTGCGACCGGTTCTGTTTCGAGGGATTCCTGCCCGTAAAGAAGGGGAGGCAGACGCTTCTTAAGGCTCTCGCCAATGAGCCTCGGACCATGGTGTTTTATGAGTCTCCATACAGGCTTGTGAAGACTTTGGAGCAGTTCGCCGAGTATTTCGGCCTGGACCGGAAATGCTCTGTCGCTAGGGAGATTTCAAAGGTTCATGAGGAGCATCGGAGGGGGACTTTGGAAGAGGTCGCGGCATGGTACAGGGAACATGAGCCGAAGGGGGAGATCGTGGTTGTTGTGGCTGGTTGCGAGGAGGATAGGAAACGGTTGAAAAACAATGCTATAGAAGAATAAACTAAAGAATTACTTAAACCTTGATTCAGACATGGAAAACTCAAAGCGGGGCAGGCCTTCTGCCTCTTTCGTCGTGGGCTCAATTGCCCTTGTTTTTCTCATTATCGGCTACCAAGCCGCACTCTTCATCACTAAAGCTTCTGTCGCTCGGATAGTCGCCAATCACGACCATCCCGACACCGTCTACGTCTTTGTCGATTCTGTCAGTGCCAGAGTAGTGGCCGGCCAGCCGGTCGAGCCACCAGAGCTGGCAGCGGACGGTCGTTCGGCGGCAGTAGGGTACGGTAAAACAGCCAGGGCTATCTGGCGGGCGAGGACGCCGAGGAGGTATGAGTCGTTCAAATTCGATCCGAACACGGTCAGTATCAATGACTTGATGCGGCTCGGTTTCAGTGAGAATCAGGCCAGGGCGATTGATAATTATCGCAAGAAAGGAGGGCGGTTCCGGAGAAAGTCGGACTTCGCTAAATCTTATGTTGTCGAAGACTCTGTGTATCACCGGCTTGAGAAATATATCGATATCCCCAAAATAGACATTAACCAGGCGGATTCCGCGGCCTTTGAGACTCTTCCCGGGATAGGGAAGTTCTTCGCTTCCAAGATAGTAAGCTATCGGAAGGAGCTCCGGGGATATTCCTATCCGGAGCAACTGATGGACATCTGGCACTTCGACCAGGAGAAGTATGACGGCTTGAAGGATTTGATCACTGTCGGCCCCTCGGAACCATACCCCCTTTGGACCCTGCCGGAAAGCGAACTGGCGAAGCATCCGTACATAGGGAAGCGAGCCGCCCGCGGAATAATCATTTTCCGGGGAAATACTCCAAAAGAGGAGTGGACTGTCGAAAGAATACAAAAGGCCGGGATCCTAGACCCCGGCCTCGATGAAAAATTTTTACGTTGCAGAATTGCCTTGCCGCCTAATCCTTGACGTTCTTAAGGGCCTCTCGGATCTTGGCCTCGATCTCGTCGCATAGCTCGGGATTGTCCTTGAGGAGCTGTTTGACAGCCTCACGCCCCTGTGCGAGCTTCTGGTCGTTGTAGCTGAACCAGGAGCCGCTCTTGGCGATGATCCCGTACTCGACGCCAAGGTCTATGATCTCTCCGACCCGGGAGATTCCCTCTCCGAAAACGATGTCGAACTCTGCCTTCTTGAAAGGCGGGGCCATCTTGTTCTTGACGACCTTCACCCTGGTCCTGTTGCCAAGAGCCTCCTCACCATCCTTGAGCTGGGTGGTCCTGCGCACGTCGATACGCACGGAAGCGTAGAATTTCAGCGCGTTACCGCCAGTCGTAGTCTCCGGGTTCCCGAACATGATACCGATTTTCTCGCGCAATTGGTTGATGAAGATACAGCAGGTGTTCGTCTTGGAGATGTTTGCCGTGAGCTTCCTGAGGGCCTGGCTCATAAGCCTGGCCTGGAGTCCGACCTTGTTGTCGCCCATCTCGCCCTCGATCTCCGCCTTAGGAGTCAAGGCCGCGACGGAGTCGATAACGACAATGTCGATAGCTCCGGAACGGATAAGATTGTCGGCGATCTCAAGAGCCTGCTCGCCGTTGTCCGGCTGGGAAATGAGGAGAGTGTCCAAATTGACTCCCAGCGCTTTAGCGTAAGTCCTGTCAAAAGCGTGTTCCGCATCGATCATCGCTGCTATGCCCCCGGCCTTCTGGGCCTGTGCGATAGCGTGGATGGCGAGCGTGGTCTTTCCGCTCGATTCCGGACCATAGATCTCGACGATCCTGCCCCTAGGATAACCTCCGATCCCGAGAGCGTGGTCGAGCGCTACGGAACCACTCGGAATGACCTGTACGTCCCATTGTGGCTGCTCTCCCAACTTCATGATCGTCCCCTTCCCGTAATCTTTCTCAATCTTGTCGATCGTGGCCTGCAACGCCTTGAGTTTCGCGGCGTTAATGTCTGCGGCCTTTGCTTCTACCTCTTTTGCCATAATGAAATTAAAGTTAAAAGTATGTTTAACAAAGATATTAAATAAACCTCAAATCTGACATTATTTTTCATTAAATTTGTACTCGTGTATATTCTTCGCTCCGATGAGAGAGTCATTATTAGGAAAAACGCCCTCGGAACTTAAGGGAGCCGCCCTCAAAGTCGGACTCCCTGCTTTCGCTGGGAAGCAGCTGGCGAGCTGGCTCTACGGGCATCGTGTCCGCTCATTCGAGGAGATGACCAACATCTCCAAAGTGGGCAGGGAAAGGCTTGCTGAGGAATTTGATCTCGGGCTGGTCAGCCCTTCTTCATGCCAGATTTCCAAAGACGGAACCAAGAAATATCTTTTCCCGCTCGGTGGGGGAGACGCTGTTGAAGCGGTGATGATTCCTGATGAGGAACGCAAGACCCTGTGCGTGTCCAGCCAGGCCGGATGCCGGATGGGATGCAAGTTCTGCATGACAGGCCGCCAAGGATTCCACGGGGACCTCACAGCTGCCGGTATTCTCTCACAATTCATCGCGATTGATGAGTCCCAGGAGTTGACCAATGCCGTTTTCATGGGTATGGGCGAGCCATTGGACAATTACGAAAATGTGATCAGGGCGATTGAGGTACTGACTTCGGATTGGGGCTTCGGTTGGAGTCCGAAACGGATAACTCTCTCAACGATAGGCGTTTTGCCCAATTTGAGGCGTTTCCTCAATGAGACCCGTTGCCACCTCGCCGTCAGCCTTCATAACCCATTCCCTGAAGAAAGAGCCGAATTAATGCCGGTTCAGAAAGCCTGGCCGGAAGAGGCCGTGATCGAATTGCTTCATGAATATGATTTCACGGGTCAGCGCCGGGTCAGTTTTGAATACACCATGTTCGCCGGTCTGAACGACACGAAACGTCACGCTGACGCTTTGATCAGGCTCCTGAAGGGATTGGAGTGCAGGGTCAATTTGATCCGTTTCCACAAGATTCCCGACGCTCCATTCGAGACGTCTCCCCAGCTCGTGATGGAGAATTTCCGGGATCGTCTTTCAAATCATGGAATCACTTGTACCATAAGGGCTTCCAGAGGTGAAGATATTATGGCTGCCTGCGGGATGCTTGCTGGTGAACACAGAAAAAAGTCAGTCACATGAAACCTATGATAAGAATGAGTAGTCTTTCCAGAGTCATATTCGCTTCGGCTCTCGCTTTTATCGCAGCTTCCTTTACTGGAATGGCGCAGCAGAGCCACGCTGTGATAGATGCCGCTTCGGAAGCCAGGGACTTGAGGGTTAGGGTTATCAAACATAGACTGGACTCCATAAGGATTGTCAAGCATCGTCCGACTGTCGCTCTGGTACTGTCTGGAGGAGGCGCGAAAGGTGCGGCACATGTGGGTGTCATTAATTATCTGGAGTCGATCGGAATGCCCGTCGACCTTGTGATGGGTACTAGCATGGGAGGCCTTGTCGGAGGTATATATGCCCTCGGATATGACGCTCCTCATCTCGATTCCCTTATAAGAAGCATTGATTGGGATATGGCTCTGTCTGATAAAGTTCCGAGAAAATACCTGTCATATTCCACGATTAAGTACAAAGAGAAATATGCCCTTTCTTTCCCTTTCTATTACGACAAACGAGAATTCTTGAAACAGAGGTCAGATGAGACCCAGTACCCTCATAAGGGGGATGAACTCCGTCTCGGTGCTGACGGCGATGTCGACGCTTCGAGTCTCGTCAGGGACAACCTGCTTGGCAGCCTTCCGTCAGGAATGGTCTACGGGCAGAACGTGAACAACCTGTTCAGCTCTCTTTCAGTCGGTTATCAGGATGATATAGACTTCTATACAGAGCTTCCTATCCCGTTCTTGTGCGTCGCCACCGATCTGGTAAGGGGAACCGCTAAGATATGGACTCAAGGGAAGCTCAATACCGCCTTGCGCTCGACCATGTCGATTCCCGGCTTGTTTACTCCCGTGAAGACAGATGGAATGGTGTTGGTGGACGGAGGTATGCGCAATAACTTCCCGACTGACCTGGCCAAGAAATGCGGTGCCGACATAGTGATAGGTGTCAATCTCTCAAGTGGTTACAAATCATATTCGGAAATCAACAATCTTGGTGACATCCTTGACACTGGAATTGACATGATGGGCCGTTCTTCTTACGAGAATAACATCAACATCCCGGATGTGACGATCTTCCCTGATCTCCATGAATATTCCATGATGAGTTTCGACACAAAGAGTATCGACGTTATCATCAACAGGGGTTATGAAGCGGCGGTGGCTCAGGCCGCAGCCTTGGATTCCATCAAGAGGATTGTCGGTCCGGATGTCAAGTCCTTACAAGATGAGGTCGCCGATGACATCCGGCTCGGGAAGGTCATGATCTCCGGAGTCGAGGTGGTCGGGGTTAGTGACAAGGAGAGCGCCTATCTTCAGAATAAGATAAACTTAAAGGCCGGCACCTATGTCGGCAGTGAAGAGATAGAGAATGCTGTGGCGACCATCTATGCCACGAATTCTTTCGATTATGTCAATTATGAGCTTCTTGGTGAAGACCAGCCTTACCGCTTGAAATTCAATTGTAAGAAGGGACCTATCAACAAGGTCGGTTTCGGGGCGAGGTTCGATACTGAGGAGGTCGTCGCCGTCATGTTCAATCTGGGTGTCGGAGTACAAAAGCTCCGCGGCGCTTCCTTGGATTTTACCGGTAAGATCGGATCGAACCCGTATGCCGGTGTGGTGTATTCCTATGTCGCTCAAAGAGGTATGACTGTGAATGCCGCTGCCAGCATTCGCTATACGGACAAAAACACCTTCAGCCTTGGGGACAACAACTTCAGGATCAACTCCACTAACCTCAGGCAAGAGGTTTATCTTTCCAACATAAAATGGTCCAAGTTCTTCCTGAAGGAAGGATTCCGGAATGACTATTTCAACATCAGCTCCATCCTCTCTGAAAAGGATCTCTCGGACTACAATGTGGATCAGTTGAGCAACAGCCATTTGTCTTTCTTCATCGATGGAAGGAACGATTCATTGGATGATGGATATGTGCCTTCCAGCGGGCATTCAGTCGGGATCTCATACAGCTGGATGTTCGGATCTTTCCCTAAGAAGATGCACAATTTCCACGCGATTCATTTCGACGCGTTGAAAGTGTATGGTGGGGATTCCTTCGCATTTATCCCGTCGCTGAACATGAGGGCACTTTTCGGAGATGACATTCCCATCCCGTTCGCGAACACTATGGGTGGAAGCCTCGCGGGACGTTACCTTGAGCAGCAGATGCCTTTTATCGGCATAACTTCCGCCGCCTCGATGCCTAAAGTATTAGGTGTCGCAAGAGCGGATTTCCGATTCAAGCTCTACCGCAACAACTATCTCACCGCCATATACAATTACGCCCTGTCCTCCAATGAGTGGGATGGTTTTATGAACTGGGCGGAGGAGATTCAAGACTATCATGGCTTCGGCTTGCAGTACACGTACAACAGCATCATCGGCCCTTTGGGTTTCAATGTCCATTGGTCAGATTACTCACATAAAGCTGGAGTCTACGTGAGCCTCGGATTTGATTTCTGATATGGAGGAGTATTCTAAAGTCTTGGATCGCCTGCAGGCACAATGCTCAAAGAGGGAGTATTGCACCTCCGATGTGTTCAGGAAAGCCATGACTGCCTTTGACGGGGACCGGGAACAGGCTGGGAAACTTGTTGAGTCGCTAGTTGCCGACCGATTTGTTGATGACCTGCGATACGCCTCCGCTTTCGCCAGGGAGAAGTCCAGGTTGACTGGATGGGGACCGGCGAAAATCACATATACCCTTGTGGGGAAAGGTATTCCAAGGCCTATCGTGGCGCAAGCTTTAGGTGAAATCGACAAGGATGAGGCTGACCGCCGGATGCGCTCTGTGCTTGAAACCAAATGCAGGACACTTATTGGAGATCCCCAGATAAAGTTCAAACTCCTGAAATTCGGCCTGACCAGAGGATACGAATATGACCAGCTCGCTCCGGTTGTCGGGGAGCTGCTTAAAAATATGGAAATAATTAATTGTCAAGAATAAATGAAAGCTATTGTGGAAACGGGTTTCAACCTCCCGGGACAGGTTGGCAAGTATGTCGGAAAGGTGCGTGATGTCTACGATATTGATGGTAAATATCTCGCCATGGTGGTTACCGACAGGATCTCGGCTTTTGATGTTGTCCTCCCAGAGGGCATCCCTTACAAGGGACAGGTGCTGAACCGTATAGCCGCCAAGTTCCTGGACGCCACTTCGGATATTCTCCCTAATTGGAAGGTCGCTGTTCCGGACCCTGCAGTCACCGTTGGCTACAAATGCGAGCCATTTAAGGTCGAGATGGTCATCAGAGGCTATCTCGCCGGCCACGCATGGAGGGAATATAAGGCCGGGAAGAGAACTCTTTGCGGAGTTCCTCTTCCTGAGGGAATGGTTGAGAATCAGAAGTTTCCGGAGCCTATAATAACACCCACGACAAAAGCCGCGGAAGGTCATGACGAGGACATCTCGAAAGAGGATATTATAGCCACTGGCCTGGTAGGGAAGGAAGATTACGAGAAGCTTGAGGAATATACCAGGGCGATATTCCAGAGGGGTACTGAGATAGCGGCGAAGCAGGGGCTTATACTGGTTGACACCAAATACGAGTTCGGAAAGAGGAATGGGGAGATTTACCTGATGGACGAGGTTCATACTCCCGATTCTTCGAGGTATTTCTATGCCGAGGGCTACGAGGAGCGTCTCGCCAAAGGGGAGAGGCAGCGCCAACTTTCTAAGGAGTTCGTGCGTGAGTGGTTGATGGCCAATGGGTTCCAGGGACAGGAAGGCCAGAAAGTGCCCGAGATGACTCCTGAGGTTGTGGCTGGTATCACAGATCGCTATATCGAACTTTACGAGCACATCACTGGTGAGAAGTTTGAGAAGGTGGAGTATTCAGGATCCTCTATGGAGGCGAATGTCCGTTCTTGGATCGAAAGTGTTAAATAATTGGGAATGAAGGTTTTTTTGACCGGTGCCGCCGGGTTCATAGGCGCCAATCTTCTCGCTAGATTGGCCAGCAGGGGAGACGAGGTCGTCGGATTCGACAATATCAATGATTATTATGATGTGCGGCTGAAATACGGTCGTCTTCAGGAGAATGGTATTGAGGGACCATACGTTGATGGCGAGGTAAAACACAGTAATAAATGGCCTTCAGTCCGTTTCGTCAAGGGAGACTTGTGCGATAAGGCGGCTCTTGACAAACTCTTTTCGGAGGAGGGCTTCGATGTGGTGGTGAACCTTGCGGCACAGGCCGGCGTAAGATATTCGATCACAAATCCTTACGCTTATCTCCACAGCAACCTCGAAGGTTTCCTGAACATCCTTGAGGCTTGCCGGAACCATCCGGTGAAGCATCTTGTTTTCGCATCTTCAAGCTCTGTCTATGGCTTGAACACGAAGGTTCCTTTCAGCGAGGAGGACAAGGCTGATTCCCAGGTTAGCCTGTATGGCGCGACCAAGAAGTCAAATGAGCTAATGGCTCATTCATATTCAAAGCTTTACGGGATTCCGGCCACAGGTCTACGATTCTTCACTGTCTATGGCCCGTGGGGGCGTCCGGACATGTCTCCGATGCTCTTCGCCACGGCCATCTCCAAAGGTGAGCCTATAAAAGTGTTCAACGGCGGTGACATGATCCGGGATTTCACCTATGTCGATGACATCGTTGAAGGCACCATGAGAGTAATTGACAACCCGCCCGCTGGCACTGATGACGCTGTGCCGTTCGAGGTCTATAACATCGGTTGCTCAAACCCTGTTAAACTGATGGATTTCATCTCGGAGATAGAGAATGCGTTGGGAATGGAAGCGAAGAAAGTGTTCTTTCCGATGCAGGCTGGCGATGTCTATCAGACCTACGCCGATTGCACCAAACTTGAGACCCGCCTTGGATATCATCCCTCCACAACCCTTCATGAGGGAATCGGACAGTTTATCGCATGGTTCAAGTCTGAGAAGAACCCTTTGCGTTGATAATCAGAAGTTTCCAATAGCATGAACGAATCATCAAACTACGAGAAGAACAAAAGGATAGCGGGTAATACCGTCTTCCTCTTCATTCGTATGCTTTTGCTGATGTTCATTGGACTTTTCACTTCAAGAATTATCCTTTCCACTCTCGGCCAGCACGACTATGGTGTTTTCAACGCTGTAGGTGGTGTGGTGGCTTTTTGCGCTGTTTTGACTGGCTCGGTGTCTAATGCGATCACTCGGTTCTTGACCTACTCTCTTGGAGAGGGTGATCCGGATAAGACTCACCGTGTTTTTTCGGCTAGCGTGATAATACAGTTGCTCATGTGCGTCGTGGTCGGCCTGATTGTGGAGACAGCTGGTCTCTGGTGGCTCAATAGTCACATGAGTATTCCTCCGGACCGGCTCGGGGCTGCCCATTGGGTTCTACACTGCTCTTTCGGTATCCTGTGCGTAACTTTGCTCAGCGTCCCTTATAACTCCATGATAGTGGCCCATGAGAAGATGTCAGCTTATGCCTACATCAGTATTTTGGAGGCTCTCTTGAAACTCTCTGTGGCTATCTTGCTGATGTATTCTTCTTTTGACAAGCTTAAGACCTATTCAGTGTTGATGCTCGCTATAGCTGTTTTAGTGCGTATGACTTACGGCGCATACTGCAAACGGCACTTTGACGAGAGCAGGGGGAAAATAGTGATTGACAAAGGCATCATTAAAGAGATGTCAGGTTTCGTGGGCTGGAATTTCTTCAGCTCTGGATTCGGTGTGATGGCTAGTAGTGGTACCAACCTGCTGGTAAACAAGTACTTCGGTGTCCTTGTCAACGCCGCGAGGGGAGTGACCACGCAGGTGGAAGGAACTGTACGTCCTTTTGCGGTGAACTTCTTGCAGGCCCTTAATCCGCGTCTCACGAAATCATATGCGGAAGGGGACAGGAAATATGCTTTTGATCTTGTCCATAAGGGCGTCAAGATATCCTTCCTGCTTCTTCTGCTTATCGTGACACCAATCATCCTCGAGTGCGATTATCTTCTGGAACTTTGGCTAAAAGATGTCCCTGAATACACGTCAACGTTCGTGAGAATTTCCTTGATATGTATCTTGGTGGATGTCGGTATGAATACGACAAGGCAATTGATCATATCCTCCGGGAATATCAAGTATTTCTGCATCATGACAGGTCTGATGAATGTTATCGCTTTCATTGCTGTCTGGGTCGCTTATGCGTTCGGATGCTCTCCGGAGACGTCATATATCGCCTTTTTTGTGATGCAGATTTTTGTTGATGTTTTTACTCTTCTCATCTGCAAGCGGCAGGAGGGTTTCCCGGTCTGGGATTTCTGCAAAACCGTATTATTCAGGTTGGCTTTGGTCGCGGTATTCGCCTTTATCACCGGTTACGGAGTCCGTGCCATCATGCCGTCTGGTTTTCTCAGACTTGTCGCTGTCACAGTTGTTACGACCTTGGTAATAGGCTCGTTATCATACGTTTATGCTCTTACGAAAGGTGAACGCGCATTTATAGAAGAGATATTCTATAAAATCATTAGGAGGGCTGGTAAATGAGACTGATAATCGTTGCGCCAGAGCCTTATCCTAATGGGATGGCCGGGACAAAGAGGGTGACATGTTATGCCCGGGCGATGATATCCGTAGGAATTGATTGTGAGGTGGTTCTGTTCAGGAGGACGGAAAAGCGGGGCAAGGCGCGAAATACTGCCTCCAAAGGTGTTTTCCATGGTGTTCCATACCGCTATATCGGAGGATCGCCATATAAAGGGAACCATTATGTCACCCGTAAGTTCTTTAATTGGCTTGATGCCAAGTTGACTGAAAGATACTTGAGGAAGAATCTCCATAAGGGAGACGTGCTCTTCCTGTACATGGGGCAGCAGTTGGATCTGATGTTGAGATTCATGAATGCGGCCAAGAGTGTGGGAGCGTTCTGTGTAAGGGATTTATGCGAGATACCATATGGAACTTCCGTAGAGACCGAAGAAACGGCTCACATGCGGGAACGCGTTCTTAATGAGCAGTTTCCGATTCTTGACGGAGTCATAAGTATCTCCGATCCGCTCCTTGAACTCGCGAAAAAATGGACAAGACCGGATTGTAAACATATCAAGGTCCCCATTTTGGTCG
>JAEEGK010006722.1_pt1 | contig 27607 bp, 16 predicted proteins | sample 8958771 | NCBI WGS metagenome assembly JAEEGK01 (sample SAMN16246547, study PRJNA631951) | gut metagenome | biome: gut microbiome; feature: rumen; material: SC-attached | host: Bos | place: Iran: Karaj | collected 2018-10 | reverse complement strand
ATCAATTCATATATATTATTTTTTTTTTTAAATCATAAAACTTGTTTTTCTAAAATAATAGTAAATGAATTATTATTAAATGCCTTAATGATATTTATTCTTGGAATATCATTTCATTTTTTAATTCTTTCATTTTTAATATTATTAATACCAATAATATTACTTTATCCAAAAAATAATATTTGGTTAATTTTCAATTCATTTTATGGAATTTTTTTTTCAATATATTTCTTTTATTTTTTTAAAAGAAATATAAGAGAAACATTAAATTTATATGATTCATTTAAGAGAAGTTATTTAATATTTGAGAATATAATGGAAAATAATGGCAATCCAATATATATAATAACAAAAAATATGGATATTTTATATTCAAATAATGCTGCTAAAGATTTTGAATTATCAATTCAAAAAACAAGTGATGAATCTCCTTCTTCAAAAAAAAGAAAAATTGGTTATGAATGTGAAAATCAATTTCAAAATATTATTATTCCAAGTTTATGGGATTTATTCACAAAATTATTAAAAGATGTTGTTGAAAATGAATATATTAATCATTTTTATTTTCCTTTTGCTATTATTGATAATAGAATAAAAACTATTTCTTTTAAAGAATATGGAAATTGCTTTTTAATTAATGGAGATTTTATTAAATTAAATTGGTATAATATTTTTTGTACAAAATGTGTTTGGAAATATTATGAATGTTATTATTTAAGTTTAGTACCTTCTAATAATTTTTTAAAAAATGAAATTTTTAGTCAAAAATTAAAAATAGTAACTGAACAATTTGAAAATTTTATTGATAATTCTAATAAAATGTGTGAAATTATTTTAAGATGTGAAAAAAATTTTCTTTTCAATTCTTCTCATAGATCAAGAGGAATGAAAAAATTAGGAATTTATATGAGAAATAATAAAAGAAAAGATAGTATATTATCTTATTCTAATGATCTGAATATTTTATTTCCAAATATTAATTATTCTATTTTATTCTTTTTAAAAAATCAAAGTGAAATTTTACTTGATATATTAAATACTCAAAAAATATATTTTTCATTTTTATATCATCAACAAAAAAATGATTTTAAGCCACAGAAAGTTAATTTAATTAATATAACTAATTATTGGTGTTATTATTTTGATCCTCTTTTAACTTCTAAAAATTGTAATTTAAATTTTTTAATCAAAGAAAATTGTAATATTATTCATATTGAAGAACAATATCTTCGAATATGTTTATTTAATATACTCTTATTTATAATAAGTAATTTAAATGATAATGGAGTTCAAAAAAGTATTGTTTGTTCTATTAGTATGGAAAAAGAAATAAATTTACATCATCATTGTATTAATTTTAGTAAATCTGCAGAAAATTTTTTGGAAAAGAAAAGTCATAGTGAAACAAAAATAAATTTAAATGGGAATTTAAATTGTAAAGATGTAAATTTTTTTATTCAATTTGATTTTTCAATAATTGGAGATGTGTCATTAAATTATAATCATATTAATCATATTTTAAAATGTGATAAATTAGAATGTGATTGTTTTAAAGCTGACGTTTATAGACAAAATTATTTAGATATTGGAATTTTAACTGTTTATCAAATAATAACTAAATATTATAATACTAAATTTAATATGTGTTCAAGTAATGAAGGACATACTGTTTTTTTTAATATGATATATTCTAAACCACCAAATAAACTTAAAAAAATTTCTACTTTTCAAGCTCAAAGTAATCAAATAATAAATAATAATAATAATAATAATACTAATATTTGTTATAATTTAAATTTAAATGAAGAAATAAATGATGAATTTTTCTATTATTATAATCTTGAATATCATGAAATATTAATGAAAAATATTTATAATTTAATTCCTACTACTCCATATATAAGTAATGTTAGAAAATATTCGAAAGATAAAAATGCTTATAATAATTATATTCAATTAATAAGAACAGATAGTGAAAGTGAAAAAAAAGATTCTTCTTATAATGGTACTTCTATTCTTGGATATAAAGATTTACTTACTTTAAAAAATAAAAGTGTAAATAAAGTAAAATCTGAATTAAAAAATTTAGATAAAGATATTAAAAAACAATCATTGTTTAGTTCAATGAATATATTAAATAAACAGGATTAATTAAATTAATATAAATAATAAATTAATTAATTAATTAAAATGTTTTTGAATGAAAAGCGTCCAATTAGTTTAAAAAAAAAGAACAAATCCCCAGAAAATAATATAAGAGGAATAGATTTAAATAATTTATTTAAAACTAAAAATGCATTAACTGATGCATTTACAAAAAATATAATAAATGCATTTGGTAATAAAATAAAGTATATAAATAACAAATCAAAACAATCAAATTCTCAATCAAAGACAAAGAATCATAATCATAATACAACAGCAAAAAATTTTAGAATAACACATAAAGCAAATGAGATAAAACTTTTAGACTCATTTAAAGATTTAAATATAAATATAAACACTCATATAAATATAAATCAAGCATTATCAAATCCTCAAATTCAAAATTATATGAATGAAAATAATTATAATATAAGAAATGATTCATTTCCTCAATCTTCTCCGGAAATAATATCAATTAATTCTTTATTTAATAGTGAAGATATACCATTAAAATTATCATATTTAAATATAGAATATAAAGATTTTGATAGAGCAAAATCATCAAATAAACCAATAGGAAATATTCGCGCATATGCAGTAAATACATATCAAGGAATTTTTAGAAATTATAATGAAGATAGAGTTTCCATTACTTTAAATATAGCAAAACCAAATAATTATAATAATGGAATTTGGCCTAAATGTTCTTTATTTGGAATTTATGATGGTCATGGTGGAAATACTTGTGCTGATTTTTTAAAAGATAATTTACATTCATTTATAATTCATGATAAAAATTTTCCTCAAAATCCAAAAAATGCATTAATAAATGGTTTTCAAAAAGCCGAAGAATATTTTATATCAAATTATGCATTAAACAAAGAAAATGGAAATGAATTATATGATAAAAGTGGTTCTTGTGTAGTAATAGCATTAATAATAAATAAAGTATGTTACATAGCAAATGTTGGTGATAGTCGAGCAATAATATCATTAAATAAGGGAAAAGACGTTAGAGCATTAACAACAGATCACAAACCAAATGAAGAGCATGAATCACGTCGAATAAAATTAAATGGAGGAAAAATATATCAAACACAGACACCAACAACAACAAAGAAAATAGTAGATAATAATAATAAAATATTAAATCCAATATTAATAGGACCATATAGAGTATTACCAGGTAGACTTTCAGTAAGTAGAGCAATTGGTGATGCTGAAGCTAAACTTCCTCAATTTGGAGGAAAAAAAAATGTTATTATTCCTAATCCTGAAATTTCATATTTTAATATTGATGATAATATAGATTTCTTAATTCTTGGTTGTGATGGAATTTTTGATCAGTTAAGTAATGAAGATATTGTTAATTGTGTTTGGTTGACTTGTGATTTAGAAAAATCTAAAGAATATTATTTTATTAAAGATATTAATGATCAATGTGCTTGTGCTGTTGATATGATTATGAAATGTGCTTTAGAAAGAAAAAGTTTAGATAATATTACTGTTGTTTTAATTTGCTTTAAAAATTTTGAAAAAGAAATTAATAAAAGAATCGATTCTCATAATAAAGATTTTTCTTATCAAAATAATTGTAATTTTACTGAACCAAGTCAAAATTCTAATTTGGAAAAAAATAAATTTTTAGATAATGGATTTAGAGAAAAATATGATATTGAAGAATTGGAAATTAGTAAAAATAAAGTCTTTTTAAAAAAAGATACACCTCCTAATTCTACTTTACAAATTTTTAAAAATAATAATTTTGGAAATTTTAAAAAAGGAAAAATTATGAAGAAAAATTCTTTTAAAAAAAATTCTAAATTACCTCTTTCTCCTAAAATGAAAGCTGTTTTAAAGCAAAATTTTTTTCCTAGTTATTTAAAAAAATAATTTTGAGATATGAGATTAATTAAAAAAGAAAAATATTTAATTATTAAATTTTTAAATTGTAAAGATGATGATGTATAATTTTAATATAAAAAAATTTAAATATTTTTTTATTATTTTATCTTGTTTAAATTTATTATTTAACTAAATAATTTATTTTTCATTTTTAATAATTCAAGAGCAGCTTTTTCTTTTTCTTTAATTGATGAATGTTCAACATTAATATTAATTTTTTTACTATTATTTATTTTATTAGAAGAAGTATTAATTTCATTATTACTGTTTTCTTCTTCAATATTTATATCAGATAAATTTTCATCATCTTCAATTTCAATTCCATGTTTTTCATAATCTTTTTCTTTTGCTTTTATTTTATCCTCTTTATGTTTTTTCATTATTCTCACTTTTTCTTTTATATTATCTGATTCTTTATTTTGTTCTAATCTTCTTTTAACTTTATTATAAAAATTATCTTCTTCATCACTTATATTCTTATCACTTTTAATATCTTCATTTTCTTCTTTTCTTTTTTTCTTTTTATTTAATAATTTATCATCATCATTCTTTTTCTCAATTAAAAAATCTTCATCTTCTTCATTTTCAGAATTTTCTTTTTTTTTCATTTCTTTCTTAATTTTGATTTTTTCTTTTAATTTTGCTAATTTACTTTTTTTCTTTTCTCCTTCAAAATCATTATTATTGTTTTTCTTTACAATTATTTGAGGAGAACTCATTAATCCATAACTTAAAGCTAATTTATTTAAATCTATAGAATTAACATCAAAAAAATTTTTATTTTTAAATAAATTAACACTTTTCAAATAAGACGAAATAGCTTTTTGAGCAGCTTGAATTAATTCATTATGTTCAGTTAAAATACTCCTAATCACAATTTCCATATTTGAAATTTTATTTTGTTGAATTTTAATTTTTTTAATATTGATTTTTTTATTAAGCAACTCATGAATAAATTCTTCTTCATTTTTAGAAACAAATAAAATTGAATTTCCTTCTGATTTATATCTTGCAGTTCTTCCAATTCTATGAATATATTGAGCAATATCTTCAGGAGGATCTAATTGAATTACCCATTCTATTGCTGGAAAATCTACTCCTCTACTTGCAATGTCTGTTGCAAATAATACTACACTTTTTCTTTTTTGGATAAATGTAAAATATGTTGATGATCTCTTATTTTGATTCTGCTTACCGTGAATATCTAAAAATGTCATTCCTAATTTTAAATATTTAAATATTTCTGTAAAGAAACGAACTTGCTTTCTTGATGAAAGAAATATTAAAATTTTAGAATTTTTATGAGTTTTTAAAAATGAATATAATATATTTATTCGATCTTCTGGTTCTACAATTGTGTAAAATTGATTTAAATTTTTTGGGATTAATAAATTATTTATATTATCAGATATAATATTATCATTTTTCAATATACTTAATTCATTTTTATTATTTTCTATTATATCTGAAGTAATTATATTGTCTGTATTTGATAAATTTATATATTCTGGTGAACGCATATTTACTTTAACTAACCTTTTTAAATTTCTTGTTAAAGTAGCAGAAAATAATAAAGTTTGTCTGTTTTTAGGTAAATAAGTGAAAATTTCATTAATATCATTTTCAAATCCTTCATCTAAAATTCTATCAGCTTCATCAATAACTAAAATCTTTAAATTATCAGCAGTAAAAAATGGAGTTTCATTCATATGTTGTAATAATCTTCCTGGAGTTCCAATTAAAATATTAATTAAATTAACACTTCTTTGCTCTTTTTCCAAATTATTTCCTCCAATAACTAAACCAACAGAAAAATAAAAATATTTTCCAATTTTATTAATAACTTCAAAAACTTGAATTGCTAATTCTCTTGTAGGTAAAATAATTAATGATAATAAACCTTCTTCTTTAATTGCACCTTCTCTATATAAATTTTCCAATATTGGAATTAGGAAACATAATGTTTTTCCACTTCCTGTTTTTGATGCTCCTAATATATCTCTTCCATTTAAGCTATGAGGAAGAGTTGCTCTTTGAATTGGAGTCATTTTATAATATTTTGATTCTGTTAATCCTTTTATTATTTTTTTTGATAATGGAAGATCCTTAAAATATTCTTTTGGTATTTCCCAATTTTCTAATTTATCCTTTTTATTATTCAAATCTCTTTTTAAATTTAAAGAATATTTTCCTGATGGAGGAACTTCAGATTGTATTCTTTCTGTTAATGATGTTGTCTCTTCTATATATATTTCTGATTTTTTCTTATGATAAGGTTTTTCATAGTTTTTTTCACTTTTTTTAAGTTTTTTTTCCATTTTTTATATTTGGAATGGAAATTTATTTTAGATTAAATTATTAAATTTTATTATAAACTTTTTTAATTTTAAAAAAAAAATTTTATTTTTTTATTTATGCTATTTATTTGAATATATATTTTTTGAAGGGATTGTATATTTATTTAATGTGGCTAATTTGTCTTCATTGGATAAATTTTGAAATGTTTTTATATTATTTTCATTATTAACTTTTTTATTATAATTTTTAGGAACAATATATTTATTTAAAGTAGCATTAATACTTTCATTTGTATTATCTAAATAATTATTTTCAATGTTATTGTATCTATTTCCAAAACTAATAGGAACTTTATCCATAACAGGAAATTTAGGATAATCTCTTTGAGTATTTTCATTAGTTTGATTTGGATTAGTATTAATAGTATTTTTTAAATTAAAATTAAGATTATTATTCATATTAAATTTAATTACCTTTTTTTTATTTTTCAAATCAGCAAAATTATTTAAATACTTAATCACTTTATTTTCATCATCATGAACAAATTTATATTGACTAATATTTAAATCATATTTTCCATTATCATTGACTTCTCTAATAAAATTATTATATTTATCTATTATTTGGTTTAATTTTCCATTTGGTTCATTAGCAATTTCAATTAATTCTTCTTTTAATTTTTCAGCATTTTGAATTTTTTCTCCAAAATAATCTAATTTATCACTAATACATTTAGTATTATCTTTAAAAAATTCATCAATTTTATTTAAACATATATTTTTATTATTAATTAAATAAGCAATTAATTGATCATAAATTTCATTAACTTTATTTTCTTCATTTTCTTTATTAATATGAATTTCATTTAAAATATTTTGTAATGAAACAGCATATTTTTGATTATTTTCAAGAAGAATATCAAGATCATTAACATAATCTCTTATTTTTTCAGTTATTTCTTTAATAACCATTTTAGAATTATTTTTTAATTTATTAAAAGCACAATAAACACAAATTAATTCTCTTGTATCTTCTACATAATGAGTTAATTTTTGATCTTTGTGAATTGGACAATAATTAATTTCATAATTATTATTTTCTATTGAGTTAATATTATAATTTTGATTTTCATCATAATTCTCATTTTCTTCATTATTATTATTTAAATGTTCATTATTATTATTTATTTGTTCATATAAATCATCGTCTATTAATTTTTTTAAAACTACTAAATCATCAAAATTTTTAGCAACAATGCCATCAATTGGGCATTTAATTCCAATATTTTCTTCAATAAAATAATTTTCAATACATTTTTTACAAAAAAAATGACTACATTGTAATAAAATTGGTAAATTTTCATTTGAATTAAAGTCACTATTACAACATTGACATTTGGATAATGATGTTAATGATATAAAAGGTTTTGATATTGAATTCATACTATTTTCTGAATTACCTAATTTTTGCTGAACTATTTCTTCTTCTTCATTTAATTCTTTTTCTTCTTCATTTGTATTTGTTATTATTGGATTTTTTATTTCAGAATTTTCTTCTTTTTCATCAATATTATTATTTGAATTTTCCTCATTTGAAGAATCCTTAATTCGAGATTTAGGAATATTCATATTTTTACTTTAAATTATTTAAAAAAAATAAAATAAATAAAATTCAAAAATCCAAATTAATATACTTAAACACCAAATAAAATTTATACTCTTTAATAATTTTTTTAAACAAAGAAATTTAATAAAAAGTATTAAAAATTCGATCTCCAGCATCACCTAACCCTGGAACAATAAATTTATCATCATTTAATTTTTCATCAAAAGCAGCAGAAATAATGTGAATATCAGGAAATTGACTGAAAATTTTTTGGACTCCTTCTTCACAACAGACTAAATTAATAAAAACCACATTTTTCTGAGGAATATTTCTATCTTTAACATAAAGTTTAATAGCATCAATTGCAGATCCTCCTGTTGCTAACATAGGATCACAAATATAAACATAAATCTCTTTATCACCATCAAATTTTTCTGGTAATTTATTATAATAATGATTTGGTTGTTTTGTTGTTTTATCTCTTTCCATTCCTAAATGTTGTACTTTTATATTTGGAACATTTTCTTCGAAAGGTGAAGAAAAAATTAATCCTGCTCTTAATATTAATGCTACATATATTTCTATATTATCTTTTAATTTTTCTACTTTTGTTTTTGATATTGGAGTTTCTATTTCCGTTTCTTTTAATGGTAAATTTTTTGTTGCTTCAAATACTAATATTTCACATACTTTTCTTAAGTAAGTTCTAAATAAATCTGATGGAGTGTTTTTATCTCTTATTATTGATAAATTGTGTGATATTAATGGGTGAGTAATTATTTTTAAATTTGGATATTTTTCCATTTTTTTTTATTTTTTTGAAAAAGTTTTTTTAGAGTAATTAAAAATATTAAATTGAAAAATTTTAATTTTTTAAAAGTTATTCTTATTTATTTTCCAAGAACTACCTCTTCTTTTGGAGTTGTTAAAATTTTAATTGCTTGATTGGTTTTATTTTCATTATCAAATTTTAAAACTTTCATTGCTTCATTATGATCAATTTGAGCTTGTTCTTCTCTTTCTCTTTCTTCTCTTTCTTTCTTTTCAAATAATTGTTCTTTTTCATTAATTTCATTTTCCAATTCATTGATTTCATCTTCTAAACTTTTTTGTTTATTTTGTAATTTAATTAATTTCTTTTTTTCTTGAAGTTCTTTTCTTAAAGAATAAGCAATTAGACTTTCATATAATTTTCTATAATAATTAATAGAATAATTCATTTCTAATTTTATTCTATTTAACAAATCTCCTCTTTGCATACAAACAATTGTAACTTCCCTAATAATTTCTTCAAAGCATTCAAAAAATAATCTTTCTCTAATTTCACAAATTCCTTTTTCTTTAGCTCCTCTTATTTTTAATTGATTATCTAAATTATGACTTAATTTAATAACATCATTTACAATTGCAGAATCACAAGAAACAAAATGATAAAAAATTAAATCATTTTCTATTATTTTTTTTGGAGGAAGTATTGAATCTAAAAAATTTTTCAAAGATTCTTTTTCTGGATCTGGCTTTTCTGGTTCAAATTTTGGCATAGGTATTATTGAAGTATCCAATCCAACTGCTCCTACTTGAATTTTATCTCCATATGCTATTAAACTTTTAACATCTTTCATTTTTTATTTTTGTTTATATGTTATTAAATTAAAAAATTAAAATTTTTTAAAGTATTTTATTACAAAAAAACCAATTAATTCATTTAAAAATAAACTATTAAATTCTTTTATTTTTTACTTTTATTATATCTTTTTTATGAATTAAACGAAACTTTCCTTCCTAAATCATTTGCACTTCCTTGTCTATTTCTAGGTGGAGTTGGAGGTCTTAATTTCAAAGTTTCTTCAGTATTATCCCAATTTTTATTAGGGCATTCTTGTGGATAAATTAAATAAGGTTTAATCATAAAATTCTTAGTTAAAAATAATATAGCTCCAGCATTCTTATGTTTCCCACAATAATCAGTAGCACTGAAAACTGTAATTAATTTCCCACCAGCGAATCTTTCAAAACCATCCATAACACATTCATGAGCTCTTAAAATTAGAGTTAAATTATTATTTTTTAAAAATTCTTCTACTCTATCAGGTCCAAATTTTACTATATTTCCTACACCTGTTGGATCTCTTGTTGAATTTGGTTGAATTCCTGTTTCCACATCTGAATCTGTAGGATCACTCCATAAGATATCTACTACCAATTGCTGGTCCAAATTTGTTACTTCATGAATAACTTCTAATGGTCTGTTTATTTTTTCTATATCACTTATTTTTGTTATGTTTGAACCTATTCCACCATGAAGACATAATACTGTGTCATTTATTATTGCTGCTAAAGGTAAATAATCGAAAAAGTCATTAAATCTAGTAAAGATAACAGGATTACTTTCATCATCATTCATTCTTGTTACTAATTCTGTTTGAAATCCAAAAGCACTATTAATCCATCGATCTTCATGATTACCTCTTAATAAATGAATTTGATTAGGATATTTTATTTTCAATGCCATTAAAAGACACATAGTTTCTAATGAATGTGTTCCTCTATCAACATAATCTCCTAAGAAAATATAATCTAATCCTTCAATATCACCTCCAGGTCCTTGAATGGGAGCAGAATATAAATCGAAGAAACGCATTAAATCTTGATATTGACCATGAATGTCACCAAATACTTTAACTGGAGCTTCCACTTTAAGAACCATTGGTTGTTCTTGTACTATTTTTGTCACTTGATCTATTAATGTCATTACTAAATCTGGTTCCAATGCAAATTTTACTTCCTCATCTACTGGACGTTCTATCCATTCTTTTGGACGAAGAAGTGCCATTATTACTTTGTCACATAATTCATATGATAGATCCTTGTTTTTAAACATTTTCATTATATTTTCTTTTTCATGTTCATCATTTTTTAATTTTTCAATTGAGCAATAACGAACTAAATCAGAAAATTCTCCTTTTGTATCTGCTGTTGCTCCTATAACAACTTGACTGCTTATTGTTATATTTTTCATATTTCCAGAACCTAAATCACTATTATTATTATTATTCTTATCAAAAGAAGAAGATTTCACAGAAGAAGAATCACTTCCTTTTTTATTAAGATAAGTTTTCAATTTCCCAAAAGCATTACTATTACTTTGGAACAAATCCAATAAATTAATTTCACTGAGAGCTCTGGCAGGATTATTATGTTTTTCATCTTCTAAACCTCCATGAATATAAAGGAAATTATCGCATAAAAATGATGAATGTCTAAATCTCTTAAAAACAATGAAAGTATTCCATTCACTAGTTTCAGTATCATAAACTTCAATAGGAATATCATCTCCAGTAGTTTGACTTCTTCCCCCTACATTAATAAAGAAATTTCCACAAAAAACACTAGTATGTTGAATTCTATCATGTGGAGTACCTTTAAATGGAGCTTTCATCCAATCCCACACACCACTTCGATGTCTTCTTAATCCCCACATATCATTTAAATGATGACCATCTTTTCTTCTTCCTCCAAAAATAACCATCATTCCATTAGCACCACCATAAGTGCAAACAGCAGCAGAGTGATAAACACGAGGTTGAGGAACATTATCTTTAATGTCTAATTTTGTCCATAAGAGTGGAGAACTTTCAGAATTAAATGTCCATACATCATTTATTGCTTCATTATTTAAATTACCTCCAAATAATATTAAAAATGGTTTATAAAAAACTAATGAATGACCATATCGTCTTCCTGGAGTCATTCCCTTTGATATTGGTACCATCATCCATTCTGCATTATTATCTCCTTTCTTTAAATCAAGAAGAAATAATTCATCTGATGCTAAACCACCAGCTATAATTTATTATAAAATATTTTCTTTACATCCTGTTGCTCCTCCATATATTACTAATTGGTTCTCATTAACACAACATGCTGCATGTGCTGCTCGAGGAGTTGGAATTGTTCCCTTTGCTAAAAAATTTTTTATATAGGTTATAATAATTTTTACGGTTTAATTTTATCCATTTTTGTTGGTCTAATAAATATAAAAATGTATCAGAGTTTATTGAAAAATGTCCATCTTGACCTGTTGCTCCTCCGAATAATACTGCTTTTGCATGGTCTTTTGCACGAGATATTAATGTTATTGTGTGACCAAAACGAGGAGACATATCATTATCTATTGTTTTTATTATATCCATCTTTTTTCTTTTTTATTTTTTTTTTAAGTTTTTCTATAATTTTTTTTTAATTTTTGTTTAAATTTTTAAATTCCTTTAATACTTTTTTTAAAGTATTATCTATTTTTATTTTTTAAATCTTGTTTTATTTATAAAACATTATACAAATATAAAAAAATGAAAAAACTAAAATCTGAAATATAAAAAAAAATAAAAAATAAAAAAGAAAAAAAATAATTCCGAATATCTTAAAAAATTAATAATATATATATAACAAATGAAATTAAAAGACCAATAGAATGAACATACCAGGATATTCAAGTAATGAGATAATAAAAGTAGGAGAAGATCATAAAGGAGAAGCAGGATTACCAAAATCAACATTATGGAATTTCATAAAAGAAATTTTAATTCAAAATCAGGTAAAAGGAGAAAAAAATATATATCCATTATTAGACAAAATATCCTTAACATATATAAATTACCTTTCATCATTAGGATTTCAAATATGTTCAAAAAATGGGAAAAAAACATTAAATATTGAACATATACTTGAAGCACTTAAAACAATGAATTTTAATAAACATATTAAATTACTTACAAATGAGTTAAGTATTAAAGAATTAGAAAATGATGAAATTGAAGAAAAAGAATTAGAAATTAAATATGAAGATAATATGAATGTAAAACAATTAATTAATAGAAAAAAAAAATCTAATAAAAGAAAAAGAGCTTATGAAAATAAAGAAGATTTAGAAGAATTAGCAAGAGAACAAAGAGAAATGTTTGAACAAGCAAGATTAGAACAAATGAATCAAGAATTAAATGAAAATATTATTCAAAATCAAATTAAAGATAATAATTTTAATGGAGATAATCATCATAATGAAGCTCCTCAAAATATTGATGATTTATTAAATAATATTGAAAAAGATGAAATTAATTTTGATTAACTTTTTTTATTTAGTCATTTTGTTTTGGTAATTATCATTTTTTAGAAATAATTATTTTTAATATATTTTTCATATAATGGATAAATAATATAGGTAATATATTTTTTTTTCTTATAAATTTAATTTACATTTTATTTTTTTTTAAATTTTATGATTTAAATTTATTATAATATAAAATGTTTTCTTATGAAAATAAACTTACAAAAGAATTTAATAATATTATTCAAAAAATAGATTCAAATATAAAAGATATTAACATAAATAAATTAGATAATTATTTAATAACAGAAACAAATAAGTATTTATCAAGTGCATCATTAATATTATTAAAAATGAATGAAGATTCATATAACATTCCAATAAAAGAAATAGAAAATAAATATAAAGAATTAGAAAATCGCAAAAAGGAATTAACAAATATAACAAATCAACTAAATATGAATATATTAAATACAATAGAAAATAATAAAGATGATGAAATGGAAACTTTATTAAAACATAATGAACAACCAATAGATGTAAATTATTTAACAAATTATAATGAAAGATTATTAGATGGAACTTTAAAAAATTTAAGAGAAATTAATAGTAATTTAAAAGAAACTTCAATTGGATTAAAAAATCAAGGTGAACAATTAAAATATACAAATGAAAAAATGGATGGTAATAATAAATATGTTAAAGAAGGAAGTAAATTAATTAATGATATTAATTGGTCTTCAATGTGTAACAAAATTTGGATGTTTATTGTTAATATTTTATTATTTATTATTATTTTACTTTTAGTTATATTTAAAGAACTTTCTTAATTAAGATATATTTAATTACTTTAGTTAATTTGTTATTTAAAAAAAAAAATTAAAAAATAATGATATGGACTTAAATAAAATTATACAATTTATAAAAAAGAATTAATAATTAATAATCAAACTGTATTTTTAAAGCATACCTTAATTTAACTTGTTTAACATCATAAACAATAAACTCATTATAAGTAACCCCATAAAAATTATCTCCTTTATTAACAGGATTTTCACAAGGAACATAAACATCTTTATCAATATAAATTCCACTTTTAGGATAAATAGCTCCAACTCCTTGAATACTATTGTTCCCTTTAATCATAGTATTAGGAAGATTATAATCAGTAGAATTTCTTTTTTCAATATTACCTAGAGCGACTTCACACAATAAAATTAATCCAATATTATTAACAGGATAACAATAATTACAACTTTTTAAAGCCATATCAGCAAAGTATAATCCTTTACCAAATAAATATCCTGATGAAGGGGCTTCTGGAGGTGCAATTTTTAATCCTTGTGATAATATTCCTACAAAATTTGATATTCTTGTTCCATGCCATAATAACATTTTATTATTTAATTTATTTAAAAATCTCTCTTCTTCACCTTCTCTTTTTATTGAATATGCTTCTAATAATTTTAAGTTCCTATTTCCCCAATAATAATCATTTGAATCCTTTAATTTTACTTTCAAATATTTTTCTAATAATTTAAATATCTCTTCATTTTCTGATATATGCTTTATTTCACAGTGAAGTTGTTTATAATAATTTAATAATAATGATGTTTCTGATTCTGAAGAATTATCTTCTATTATTTTTGTTGCAACTTTCATATGTTTTAAAGTATCTATCATATCTATTTTTTTTCTCACTTCTTCTAAAGAATCTATTATGAATAGATACATTTTTTTAAAACCAAAATCATGAGGAATATAAGTGAAAAAATCAGATGATAATTTTGTTAATGTTGATTTTGAAGGTGATTTACTTTGCAATTCTTTTTCTATATCTTTTAAAATTAAATATCCTTTTTCTAATGATTCTTTTGCTAATTTTCCTAAAGGCATTTTTGAACTATCATATCCAATTTCTTTCATTTGTTGATTTATTATTCCTGTATTATATATTAATTTAATAAATTCAATTACTTTTTCAGATAAAAGTTTATTTAATTCATCTTTTAATTTATTATCTTGATCCTTTTTTTGTTTTTTGTTTTTCTTTTTTTCTTCTTCTTTTTCTTCTTCTTCATTAGAATAATCTATTATTATTTCTTTATATCCTCTTCTTGTTTTATCTTTATATTTTGAAATAAATTTAGATATTGCTGCCTTTAAAGGTAATTGTTCTAATTTATTTTCTCCTTTAACACCAACTCTTCCCCATCTTAAAAATAAATAATAATTTCCATTTATATCACTTTGTAATAATTGAATAATATAATATTTATTATTATTATGTTCTAAATTTGATTTATTTAAAGTACATGAAAAATTTTTTGAATTAAAATCTCCATTTTCATCAATTACTACATGATAATTTTGAGATGATGGTACATAAGGATCAACTATTACTCCTGATTTTGATATTACTGTTTTTATATTTTTTACTTCTTCTTCTTCTTCTTCTTTTTCTTTGTCTTTTTTATCAGGTTTTTTTTCTTTTTTTTCTTTTTTTACTCTTTTTTTTGAAGTTTCTTTCTCTTCCTCTTCTTCTTCTACTATTGCTTTTTTTGTTTTTGATTTTTTTTCTTTGTTTAATTCTTTTTTATTTTTTTTTTCCAATTCTTTTTTAGTTTTTTTAGATGTTTTTATTGACTCCTTTTTTACTTCCTCTAATTCTTCTTCTGAAATTTCTTCTTTTTTTTTTTCTTTTTTTTCTTTTTTTGATTTTTTATTATTTTTTTTTCCCATTAATTTTTAATTTGAAATTAAAATTCAAAAACCTTTATATATTGGAAAAATATTATTAAAATATGAATCAATTATGAGTTAAATATTTAAAAATTAATAAAAAATATATATTTTAATATTGAGTATTTAAGAAATAATATTTATATTTTTAAATTCTTTTATCATTTAAAATGAAAATAATATTGATTCATTAAACAAAATAATATATTCAAAAACAAATGTATTAACATTTAAAAAATAAATAAATTATCATATAAAAATTTAAATGTAAAAAAAGAAAATATTCATAATTTAGAAGAAATTATATGTCAGATTAAAACATATTTTACATGATGAATTAATAATTTAAGATATTTTTTCCTTATATTAAAAAGAGAATTCTTTTAATAAATAAAAAAAAAAAATAACAAATAAAAAAAAATTACTTTTTTTTACAGCTTCTAAGATGAACAATAAGTCTATCAGGTAAGAAAGTTCTTCCACAATTTTCGCAAGGAACAAGAGCTTGAGTATTATAAGTATCAAAAGCCTGAGCATTCATAGCATCAAAATTATAATTTCCACCTCCCATAGAATTCATCATAGCCATATTTTGATTATAACTATTAATAATTTTATCAGCACTTCTCCTCATATTTTTAGGTAAATCTTGTTGTTGAATTTCAAATTTTTTTTTGCAACTTTTCATATGAATTTCCAATGAAGCAGTTCCAAATTCTCTTCCACATAAAGGACAAACTAACATTCTTGGTTTCTCACCTGCCATTCGAGGTGCAACTTTTTTTTGAGGCATTGTCTGAGAAAAATTTCCTTGGTTTTGATTTTTATATGGCGTTGTATTTGAAAAATTTTGATTTGATACTTTTGATGTTGATTGTTTTAATGATTTTGTTGATATTAAATTGTTAAAATTCTCTAAATCTTCTTCTGATAATGATAATCCTCCTTTTATTGTCTTAAATAATAATGAATATTCTTCTGGAAGAGTTATACGCACTTTCTTTTTTCCCTCGTAAGATAATTTACATTTAAATATATGGTTTTGAATTTCTGAAGATGGAATGTAATCTCCACATATAAAACATAAAATATTTTGAGAATCCATTTTTTTTATATGTTTTTTTTTAATGTTTTTTAATTTTTTTTTATATTATTTTTTTTTTTTAATAAATTAAAATTAATTTTTTTTTATTCTTTTTTCTCTTCTTCATCTTCTTCTTTTGGTATTGAAACTTGTAAAGGAACTAATTCTTTTTGATAAGTTTGTGCTAAAACATTTCCTAATTCATTAACAAAAGATTCATAATCTTCATTAATTTTTTGAATATAATTATCTTTTTCACCTTCTTCAAATTTAAAAGCAAAATCAATACAATCGATAAAATTTTTTCTCCAAACTCGGTCGAAATTTTTATTAATACAATAGATTTTTAATTTTTCATTCATAAAAGGCATAATATATAATTTTTCAGAGAAAAAATGAGGATAATAATTTTTAGTTTCTTTCTTCTTTTTCAACATAGCTAATTTACTTTTAGGTTTATCATCAACTTTCTCATTAGGATTTTCAATAGGATAAATTTCAGGTTGAAGTAAACAAATACATTCTAAAGGAATTTCATCATTTGCTAAATCTCTTCTTACAAATTTAACAACTCCAAAATCACTTCCAGCTTTAAATTTATTTAAAATTAAACTAAATATTTTAAAATATGTTTCTTGTATATTTTCCAAACCAATTTGGTTTTTTGCAGTTTCAAAGAAATAAGGTAACATATCATCATTAACTAAAGTATTTTCAAAAAATTTTTGAATAACTTCATTAAATTTATCTTCATTAGGTCTTATTATATCTTCTATAGTTTCAATATTTTCATCAATTAATTTATATGATTCAATATCTTCATTTTTATAAATAAATTGAAAAGAATGAGATTTTTCCATATAAGTACTTAATATTTTATCTATTTTTTCATCATCTAAAAATTCAGGATTAATTTTATTAAATAATTCAAATATAATAGAAATTTGTCCAATAACTCCTCCTGAAAGAGTATAACCTCTATCTTTTTGATAATAAGCATTAATATCAAATATATTTTCAGGAGAATTATCTTCTGTAAATTCAGCTTCTTTTAATAAATTTTCTTTTATAATGTCTCTAATTCCATCTAAAATTTTTTCATGTCTTCTTCTTGCTCTTTCTTCTTTTTTTCTTTTTATTTCTTCAGCTTCTCTTATTTTTAAAATTTCTCTTATTCTCTCATTTTCTTTTAATCTATTTTTCTCATTTATAATTGATTGATTATGTTCTTTACTAGTTTCTTTAATATATTTATCTTTAAGCATTTTTTGAATATTATCAAGATTAGTATATGAAGTATTATATTGTCTTTCAGCTATATTTTCTAAATCTGGTAATAAATCAGTATAAAAATCTTTTGCATCTTCACTTTTATATATCCCTCTTTCAGTTAAATAATTATGTGTTTCACTTACAATTCTATTTATATATTGTTTTGCTTTTATTCTCGAATATAATTTTCTTTGAAACATTTTTGTCATTTTTAATCTTTCAATTTTATTATTTTTTTTCCTAATTATTTCTTCATATTTCTCTAATTCTTGATTTTCAATATTTAAAATTCTATTTTTTTCTTCATCATTAATATTTTTATATTTTTCTTGTTGTTCTTTAATAATTTTTAATTCTTCTTCTTCTAAAACTTCTCTTCTTGAATCTTCTAAAGTTTTACTGACAATAATAGAAACAAGAGGTCTAACTTCTTGAGTAAAATTGAATAAATCACCATCATTAATTTGAGTTTCAACATCAATTCCTTTTTTTTCAGGCCAAATTAAAACAGGAACAGGTTTTTCAGGTAAAGGATCTGTTTGAATTATTTCATCAAAAGAAATAGGTTTTGGAATGACTGTATTAGTAACTTTTTCTGTAAAAACACCGAAACCATCATTATTTAATTTTTTATTTTTTTCTTCATTTATTTTTTTCTTTGCATCAATTGAAAATTTACTTCTTAAATTAAATGATCTTCTTAAATTTTCTTTTTTTTTTGATTTTTTCTCTTTTTCAGTTTCAGGAAGAGAACCATCATATGATGATGATGTTACATATACTACTCCGAAATTGTGACCTCGACGAAGACGAGGATCTGTCACGAAGTTATATGTCAGTTTTGATGAAGGATTGTAACTCTCCTTGTTTTCCACCACTGAGGTGTTTATGTTTAAGGGTGCTCGGTACGACATTTTTTCAAATTTTTTTTTTTTTTTGGAAGTTATGACTTTTTTATTTGTTTATATTTATTATTTTTATATTTTTTTTTTTTCATTTTATTTTTTATTCAGATATTTAATTTTAAATTACATGAAAAACGTAGAAAAGAATAAATCGTTTTTTTAATCTTTTAATTTTAAATTTAATATTTAAAAAAATAAAAATATATAAAAAAATGAACAATTGGGATAGAAATCGTCAAGATATGGTATACAAGCAAAAACTTCAAAACGTAAAATCAACCCTTCCAAAAATAATGTACAATAATAACAACACAATATCAAAGAGGAAAAAGTCATCAACTTTATCATCAAACTTAAATATAAATCAAAACACAAAATATAAACTTCCTTCAGCAAATATACCTCAATCCTATGATAAGCAAAAAGACTTTAAAAAACAAAATTATTTAAAACATTTATTAAATGAATTTGGTTTATCACAATATTTAAGAAAAATATTTGAATTAGGATATGATGATAATAATTTTTATAAAATAGGTTTATTATCAAGAAGAGAATTTGATGATTTAGTATATAATATTCATATATTTCCAGGTCAAATGGTAAAAATGGAAAATTTTTATGATTATTTAAAGCAAATGAATTTTAATAAGGGAAATAATAATGTTTATTCAAATAAACCAAAAAGTTCAACAGGAACAAAAAGAATAGTTTATCCTAATCAAAATTATGGTACTGCTCCAATTAGTTCAAATACTACTAGACCTAATACTACTACTAATATATTAATGAAAACTAAACCTAGTTCTGTTACTCCTAATTCACAAAGAGATTTTAATTCAATTAATAATTCTAATAATAAAATTATTAAAGCTTTTAGTAATGGAGATTTTAATTATAATTATTACTTACAAGATAATTTTAAAGGTAGAAATTCTAATAATATTAATAAATTTAGTACTCAACAATATGATGATAATTTAAGAGGGAGAAATATCAATATAAATAATAATAATAACAATAATAATAATAATAATAATAATAATAATGATAATGAAATTGAAGAAAAAATGAGTAATGATGTTGATAATATGCTTAAATATTATATGGATGAATTAAATGAAAAATTAGATGATTCATATGAAACTATTGAGGATTCATCTTTATCTCATATTAATATTACATCTTCATTAGCAAATGTAGATTTAGCGAAGGTAGAGAATGAAAAAAATAAAAAAGAAAATAATTCCCCAAAAAATAAAATACCATCAACAATAAATTCTTTAGGAGTAAATCCTCCAATAAATAAAAAACCAATCCCAGTGAAATTACCAGGAATAAAAAAAGAAGAAAACACAAATATAAATATGAATAATAATAATAATTCAAATGATATAATATTAAAAAGTAAAGAGCAGAAAAGAAAAACTGAATTAAAACCAATAGAAAAAAAAGATAGTAAAAATATTGAAAAAACAGAAAAAGAAGAAGAAGAAATAATAGAAGAAAATTTAATAAAAAATGAAAAAGAAGAAAATAATAAAAAAGAAGAGAAAAAAAAGTTAGAACCAGGATTTATAAATTTTGAAGAAATAGAGGAAAATTTTGAGCCAATAAAAGAACAAAATAAATTATCTCTTTCTCCTCCAATTCAAATGAATAAATATACATCATCAGGAAATTATGAAAATATAATGTTAAATAAAAATGATAATGAAAGATATACAAAAGAACAACAAATATATGATAATATAAGATTAATCAAGAGTTCTGAAGGTGATTATATTCATCAAAATATGGAACAATTTGATATTGAATATATGTGTAGATGTCTTGGTTTAGCTATTATGAAACATTTAGAAAATGCAAAAGGAAAACAACATATTAGTGATTTAATTAATATGAAAGATTTTATCTTTTTTAATTCTATTTATAATAATAATATCAACATTTTATTGAATTTCTTTGATCAAAAGATTCCTGTTCCTAAAAATCAAATCAGTAATTTAGATAGATTAGAAAATGAAGAAAAAAAAAATACAGAAAATTTTAATCCTAATGATGATGATATTATTTCTTTTGTCTCTCATTTTAAAAATAAATATGATGAAAAGTTAATTAAAGATAGTGAAATTAAAGAAAATAAATCTAAATTACATGGAAATTTACAAGAAATCGAAAAAGATATTAAATTTATTGATGAATTTTTCTCTATGAAAAAACCTGTTAGAAATTATCAAAATGTTTCTGAAAAATCAAAAAATATTCTTTGTAAAGAATTAAGTTATATTGGTGAAGTAGATAGTGAATTAACTATATCAAAAATAAATACTTCAAATCATGTAAAACAAGATGAAAAAAATAATAATAAAGAATTAGAATATATGGAAGTAGAAGAAACAGATGATAAAAACAACAAAATTCTCCCAGATATCGAAGAAGAAAACAAAGAAGAAAAAGAAGATGAAAAAGAAGAAGAAAACAAAGAAGAAAAAGAAGTAGAAAAAGAAGAAGAAAAAAAAGAAGAAGAAAAAGAAGAAAAAAAAGAAGAAGAAAAGAAAGAAGAAAAAAAAGAAGAAAAAAAAGAAAATTTACAAAATCCAAAATTAGTTTCAGTAAATGAAATGCTAGATCCTAATAAATTAATAAATATTCAACAAAAAAAAATTCAAAAATTTGATTTTGCTAAAGCACCTGATTCAAAAAATAATTTGGGAAGAGAATTAAAATGTTATTCCAATTTTTTTTTATTTAAATTTAATTCAAAAATTTTTTTATTTACTAAATATTCAATTCAAATTAAACCAGAAATTCCTGATGATAGTAAAATATTTAGAAAACATCTTATAAATTTAGCAAATACACAAATTAAAGAAAAATTAGGAAATTTTTTTTTTCAAAACACTGCAATTTATTCTTTTAATGAAATAAAAGATCCAATTGAATTTAAAGTAAAAAGTAAAGAAACTGAATATATTATAATATTAAATTATGCTTCTCATATTAATAAAAATTCTTCAGAAATTTTACCAATATTTAAAAATTATTTTATCAAATGTTTAAGAAGTTTAAATTTTATTTCATTTAGAAAAAATTATTTTGATAAAAGTAAATTAACTAGTTTTGAAAATATTGAATTATGGCCTGGAATATGTCCAAATTTAAAAATGGTTTCTGATAATATATTTTTAAATATATCTCCGATTACTAAAGTTATTAGAAATGAATCAGCTTATTTTTATTTAAGAAAATTACTTGAAAAATATAAATCTAATTCAGATTTTCAAAAAAAAATAAATGAAAGTATAATTAATTTATCTGTTTTAACAAGATATAATGGTGATAAAAGTTATAAAATTCTAGGAGTTGATTTTTCAAAAAATGTAAATTCAACTTTTATAAAAGATAATAATGAAGAAATTAAATTTATTGATTATTATCAACAAAGATATCCAAAAATTAAAATCAATGATTTAAAACAACCTTTATTAATCAGTGAAATACGAGATAAAAAAATATATTTAATTCCAGAATTATGTTTTATGACAGGTTTAAGTGAAGAAATAAGAAATGATTTTAAAAAAATAAGAGAAATATCTAAAATAACAATAGGTAATGTAAATTCAAAATTTAATGAATGTATTGATATAATTAATAAAATAAAATCAAATGAAAAATGTATAGCTTTATCAAATATATTTAATATTTCAATTGAAACAAATCCAATGAATATAAATGCAAGAGAACTAAATCCGGGAAATATGATAATGTCACAACCAATTAAAATTAAAGATAATAGAGATTTAGATAGAGAATGTCAAAAAAATGTAAAATATAATCCAAATAAAGTGAATTTAATTTTAGTTGTTTATAGAAAAGAATTTCAATATAAACAAATTATTAATGTTTTTAAATTATCTTCAGAAACATATAATTTTAATATAAATCCAAAAGAAATAATAATTGATAATTATCATCGTTGGGAAAGTTGGTATAACATTTTATCAAAAACATTAAATCAAGTAAAACCTCATCTAATATTTATAATATTACCAAATGTTGGACCTAAAAAAGGGTTATTTTATGATGAAATAAAAAGTTATTTATTAAGTAAAGAAGGTATTCCTTCTCAAATTATATTAGAAAAAACTGCTTTAAAACAAAATGGATTAAGAAGTGTATTTAATAAAATTATTGTTCAAATGTGTTCAAAAGTTGGAGGTACTCCTTGGATTATTGATAATATGCCTTTAAAAAAAGATCCTTTAATGATTATGAGTTATTTTTTAAGTAATAAAAATGTGATTTCTTCTGTTGGTACTTGGGATATTAATTTTTGTTCTTATAATAATTTTGAATGTAAATTTACTTTAGAAAATAAAAAAGAAAAAATTAAAGAAATGATAACTGAATTAATTAAAAAATTTTATAGAAAAAATAATAATATTTTACCAAAAAAAATATTAATATTTAGGGAGGGAAATTTAAATAATAAAATATTATTTGATGAAATAGAAATAATAAAAGAAGCTTTAAGTGAAAAAATAGAAAATATAGAAATGAAAAATGAAATAAAATTTGCATATATATATTGTAATATTCGTCATAATTTAAAAGTAACTTTATTAGAAAATGGAAATTATTTAAATTTACCTTCAGGAACAATAATTGATAGTGGAGTAATAGATGAAAAAAAATATGAATTTTATTTAATTAGTCAAAGTAGTAATCAAGGTTTAGTTGTTCCTACTAAATATACTATTATATTTGATAACATTGGCTTAGAAAGTAATGATATTCATTTGTTAATTTATAAAAGCTGCTTTCTTTATTATAATTGGAATAAAGGAATTAAAGTGCCTGCTTGTATTCAATATTGTAGAAAATTAAATAATATTATTAATGATAATATGAAAAATGGAAATGATGTTTTTTTACCTTCTCAAAAAATACAGAATAGTCAATCTTTGTTTTTTATTTAGTTTTTTATAATTTTTAGATAAAGAAAAGAAATTTTAAAATTATTATTGAGAATAATTATTTTTATAAAGTTTTTCATATTATTTTTTATTTTATTTTAGATTAAAGAATTAATATACTAAAATAAATAAGATTTATTTCTTTTTATTTTTTTTTAATTTTATTATGGGATGTCATATTTGTGATAATAAAAGTGAAATAAATATAGAACAAATAAATGAAAATAATAGTAATAATGATTTTGAAAATGTTAATAACAGTATTTTTAGTATAGATAATGAAAATAATTTAAATATTAATGCAAATAAAGATAAAATTATAAAAGTTTCAACAAATAAAAATTTAATAAATAAATATAATAATTTTGACAATGCAAATACCACAAATTCAACAAATAATACTTTATTAAATTCCCAGAAAATTTCTTTAGAAAATTTAAGAATGTTAATGCTGAATGAAATAAACTTATCAAGAAAAAATCCAAAAAAAATAAGAAAAAAAGTGGAAAAATATATTAAAAACATAGGAAAAAATTCTAAAAATGAATATTATATTAAAGTAGATAATTATAATAAAATAAAATTATTTCATGGGATTGAAATGTTTGAAAATTGTATAAAATATTTAGATACAATTGAAGAAAATAAACCTTTTGAATATCCCCAGTCGCGGAGAGAGTTAAGGTTACCAAGACACAGCTTGTCCTGCTTGCCCTATACAATACGTGCAGCAGCAAGTGTTATCTTACGGGTTCTCTTATAAATTTCATATAAAAATTAAATTTGTATTTTATATTTCAATTTATTTGTCAAAATGAATAAAAAAGAAGAAGAAAAAAAAGAAGAAGAAAAAGAAGAAAAAAAAGAAGAAAAAAAAGAAGAAAAGAAAGAAGAAAAAAAAGAAGAAAAAAAGAAAATTTACAAAATCCAAAATTAGTATCAGTAAATGAAATGTTAGATCCTAATAAATTAATAAATATTCAACAAAAAAAAATTCAAAAATTTGATTTTGCTAAAGCTCCTAATTCAAAAAATAATTTAGGAAGAGAATTAAAATGTTATTCCAATTTTTTTTTATTTAAATTTAATTCAAAAATAGATTTATTTACTAAATATTCAATTCAAATTAAACCAGAAATTCCTGATGATAGTAAAATATTTAGAAAACATCTTATAAATTTAGCAAATACTCAAATTAAAGAAAAATTAGGAAATTTTTAATAAAATTAATTTAAAAAAAATTTTTATATTTTTTTATCTTTGTTTAAATTTATTTTAACTATTTTTAATCTAATTTTCCCATTATCAATTAATTTTTTTTATATTTATATTCAATAACTTTTATTAATATATCATAAAAAATGGAACCATCACCAACAAAAGAAGAAATTAAACAAGAAGATACATATACAATTGTTTCAAATAATAATCATTCTTTTCATTTAACTTTCCAAAATTTAAATTCAATCATTGGAATATCTGCATCATATCAAGATGATATTAAACATAATTATGATAAAAAATTAAATTTAAATGAATTAAAACAAAATCAATATTTTATGTCATTTGAAACAATTGATGAAATTTATATTGAATTAATATCATTAATGAAAAAGAATCAAACAAAAATTATTGAAGAAATAAATCAAATTTATATTAATATTCCTGTTGATCATATGAAAATAAAAGAAATAACATTTGTTATTAATGAAATAACAAAAAATTATAGTGAGAAAATTAATGAATTATTTTCAATAATGTCAAATATAAAACAAAAAATGAAAGAATTGAAAGAAAATATAAAAAATGATGAAATTAAAATTTTAAAAGAAGAAAATCAAATATTAAAAGAAGATATTAAAAATTTAAAAGAAGAAATTAAAAATATGAAAGAAAATAATTTTCAAGAAATGAAAGATTTAAAAGAAGAATTAAAAAAGGAAATAAATAAACAAATTAATGAAAATAAAGAAAAAGAAACGAATAAAACAAATGAAAATAAAGAAAACGAAACAAATAAAACAAATGAAAATAAAGAAAAAGAAATAAAAGAATTAAAAAAAGAAGGATATGAAAAAGAAATAATACAAAATTTAGATAGCTTAATAATAAAAGATAAAGATATATATAATATTAGATTAAAAAAATGGATATGTCCTAATAAAATTATAGAAATAAAATCTTTATTATTATATAGATTATCAAGAGATGGAAATAATTATGAAATATTTCATAAAAATTGTGATAATAAAGGACCAACATTAATTCTTATAAAAACAAAAGAAGAATTAATAATAGGAGGATTTACTTTATTAAATTGGGATTCTAATTCAAAATGGAAAAAAGATGATAATACTTTTATATTTTCATTAACTCAAAATAAAAAATATATTAAAAAAGAACATAATAGTAATTCAATATATTGTTTAGATTCTTATGGTCCAATGTTTGATAATTTTGGATTTGAATGTAATGAAAGAAATAAATTTATGAAAGAATGTAAATTTAATCCTGAAAATGTATTTTTCAATTCATATGATATTATACCTAATAAAGGTAAAGATATATATTTTGATGTAGAAGAAGTTGAAATTTATTCTTTATTTATGAATTTTATTATATGTGAATATAATATAAATAACTTAAATCAATCACAAACAATTTTAAATAGTTTTTCTCAAATTAATAATGAGCATAGTGAAGATGAAATAAACAGTACGTCTTGTGAAATGTATTTGAATGATAAAAAAATAAATTTTGATTTTAAATATCAATTTAATTGTGAAGATATATATAGATTAACAATAGTAATGAAAAAATTAATAACAAATATGAATTATATGTTCTATCAATGTTATTCTTTAATTTCTTTAGATTTATCTAATTTTAATACTAATAATATTAAAGATATGAGTTATATGTTCTCTTGGTGCTTTTCTTTAACTTCTTTAAATGTATCTAATTTTAATAATAATAATGTTACTAATATGAGTTATATGTTCAGTGATTGTCGTTCTTTAACAACTTTAGATTTATCTAATTTTAATACTAATAATGTTACTTATATGAGTCATATGTTTTACGATTGTTCTTCTTTAACTTCTTTAAATTTATCTAATTTTAATACTAATAATGTTATTAATATGAGTTATATGTTCTGCCATTGTTCTTCTTTAACTTCTTTAAATGTATCTAATTTTAATACTAAAAATGTTACTAATATGAGTTATATGTTCTCTTCTTGTTCTTCTTTAACTTCTTTAAATTTATCTAATTTTAATACTAATAATGTTAATAATATGAGTTATATGTTCTATCAATGTTCTTCTTTAACTTCTTTAAATTTATCTATTTTTAATACTAATAATGTTAAAGATATGAGTTGGATGTTCTCTGATTGTTCTTCTTTAACTTCTTTAAATTTATCTAATTTTAATACTAATAATGTTAAAGATATGAGTAATATGTTCTCTTCTTGTTCTTCTTTAACTTCTTTAAATATATCTAATTTTAATACTAATAATGTTAAAGATATGAGTTATATGTTCTCTTCTTGTTCTTCTTTAAC
>JAEEGK010006721.1_pt1 | contig 27610 bp, 14 predicted proteins | sample 8958771 | NCBI WGS metagenome assembly JAEEGK01 (sample SAMN16246547, study PRJNA631951) | gut metagenome | biome: gut microbiome; feature: rumen; material: SC-attached | host: Bos | place: Iran: Karaj | collected 2018-10 | reverse complement strand
CCCAATCCCCAATCCCCAATCCCCAATCCCCATCCCCAATTTATAATTATAATTTCAATATTAAAAATTTTATTCATTTATTTTAATATTATAATTATAATATTAAAAAATAATAATTAATTAATTAAAATAAAATATTATTAATTCTTATCAAGTCTTTATTAAATAATAATTTTTTAAAAATTAATATTAACTTAAATCATTTTTTACCTTAATTCTTAATAAAAGTGATTTTCAAAAATGGATTCCCAATTTCTAAACTAAAATTACCATAAGTATTTTCATTTAATCTCATTAAAACACAGTCTTTAAAATAGGCTTTATCTTCTAAATTATAAGGCGTATTATTAAGACTCATATTTTTAAAATTAAATTCAATACAAGTTTGTCTAATACCTTCTTTTCCTTTTCCACCTAAAAAATAAATCACATCTTCGCTTATTTTTATAATACCCGCCCCATACATTTTAACATCAATATTTTTTTCATTATTAATCGCAACTTCTTCCCATTTTCCTTTTAAATTTTTAATATTTCTTCTTTGAACTTTATCAATAATTTGATTATTTTCATCCATTCCAAAGAAACTATACAAATAATTATTATAAATGAACAAAATTGGTCTTTTTTGAATGAATTTTAATTCACCTAAACTTTCAAATTTTTTTTCTTTAATATTATATCTTTCAGTTTTGTTATTATTTCCGCCTACAAGAAAAACATATTGACCATTTGCGATTAAACTGTGTTCTTCATGACTAAAAAGACTATCAGTGTGTCTAGTGAATCTTGATTTAATTGGATTGTATAAAATAAATGAATTTGAGCCATAAATTCCGCCTGAAACATATAAATGATTATTATAATTAACCCAAGCTGAATTAGCTAAAAATTGAGATAATCCCATTTGAGGTGGAAATTCTAAATTTTTTCTAGAGATTTTGTTAACTGAAGAATCGAAAATTACAACTTGTTTTGAGTTTGGAATTACGTTGCATATGAGTTTGTATATTTTTTTTGTGTTTACTGTTGGTTCGTAGGAACTTATTGAAAGATCGGATGAATCTGTTTCTTTGAATTCGGTTTTTTCTGTTAAGGGATTTATATTAGTTGTGTTTTGGAATGTTGATGTTTGAAGAATTTGAGAATTGTTGTCAGATTTTTGATTGTTGTTGTTTGGTCTGAATCCGAAAGAATAAGTAATTTGATTTGATTTTTGAACATTTTGATTATTTTGAAAAGGAAAATTTTGATTAGTATTATTAAAATTACTATTAAAACTATTTTTATTATTTTCAAAATTGCTATTAAAACTATTATTTTTATTATTATCAAAATTGCTATTAAAACTATTATTTTTATTATTATCAAAATTATTGCTACTTAAAACATTACTTAAAACAATATTTGTTTTTTCAAAATCTAAATTATTATTTAAATTATTATTTTCAGTATCAAAATTAGTCATTTCAGGTGTTGTTGTTTTAATGACAGTTTTTTTAACAATTAAATTTGGATTAATAAATTCATTATCTAAATTCTTACTAATATTTGGATAATCTCTATTATAATTACTATCATTAACAACTTCTTTTTCAATGAAAGGCGAATTTTTAAAATAAGAATTTTCTTCTCCTTTTTGTTTTGGTTTTATTTCAGTTTTTAAAATAGAATCAATATTTTCTTTATTAATTTCATTTATATTTTCACTATCAATTCGATTTTTAATATTATTAAACATAATATTATTATTAGAAATTCCCATTAAAAAATCAAGAATTTCTTTATAAGTATTTGAACTAGTATTAATAATATAATTTAAAATATCAGAGAAATTTTTAAAAATTCGAACATCTTCATTGAATTTTTCTTTTTCTTTTGCGATTGTGTTTAATTTTTCATGAAAAGTTAAAAAAATTTTTTCATCAGTCATCATATCTTCAATTTCAATTTCGCTTTTTAATTTATCAATTCCTTCCGCGCAAAATTTTTTTAATAAAATGACGTTTTTTTTAATAGTTTGAAAATTTAATTTTTCTTTTTCTACAAAATACGTAATTAAACTTAATAATTTATTTTCAATGAATCGAATTTGTTCTATTAAACGTGGGAAATTTTCTAATGTAATTTCATTTCGAAGTTCATCAATTTTCGTTCCATTAATTTCTTTAATATTTTTTAAAATATCATCTAAATCATAAAAACATTGTTCGATTAATGATTTTGTGCTTTGTAAATAATCATATTTTTCTTTTACATTGTGATTTTGATGAAATTCATTCAAACAAATCGAACAAAAACTTTTATTGCAAGTGAAACAATAAAAATAAGGATATTTTCCATTATGTAAAGAACAATAATTTTTTAATTTCAATTTAATTAAATCATTAAATTCTTCGATGTTTTTGTAATTAATTTTTAATGTAAATTCAATGTATTTTTCATTGTTGAATAAAATATACAAAGGTGAATTTTCGTCTTTGTTTTCTTCTTTGTTGTAAATGTTTTCTAAACTTTTTCCTTTGTATTTTATTTCAATTGATGATAAATGCGAATTGTCTGTTGCTGCGGTTATCATTCGTTTAAGCGCGTACATTGAAATGTTGTTGTCTACGTCGAATTCATATTGACGATTTTTGTCTATGATGAATTTTGTTTTGATTATTGTTGGATTAAATGACATTTTTTAAAAAATTTAATATAAAAATTATTTTAAGGAGGGATTTAAATATTTAAATTTATTATTTTATTTTAAATATTTGATTTAAAATTAAAATTTAATTTATAAAAAATAATAATTATTTTTTTACTAATAAATATATTTTTTTTTTTTATTTATTTATTTTTTTTTTATTCGGTTATGTTATTTAAATAATAAACTGCTGCTTCTAAATGTTCGCGACCTTTGTCGATTTTGTGGTAATCAAATTCTAAGTTTGCGTATTCGATGTGTTGGAATATTATTTCTTTTAGATTGAGGTAATTTGGGTCGCGTTTTGAAATTGGGAAATGAAATAAATTTAAATTTACCAGTTTTGGAACGTTTCTTGGGTTGTATTGATAATATTGACCGATTTGAGTGTTTGGTTGAATGTTTGAAGGGGAAAAATTCATGTTGTTATTTATGTTGTTGTTGTTGTTGTAATTATTATTGTTATTAAAATTGTTATTATTATTATTATAATTATTATTGTTATTAAAATTATTATTATTATAATTATTATTGTTATTAAAATTATTATTATTATAATTATTATTGTTATTAAAATTGTTATTATTATAATTATTATTGTTATTATAATTATTATTATTATTATTAAAATTATTATTATTAAAATTATTATTATTAAAATTATTACTATTTTGATTATTAAAATTATTACTATTTTGATTATTAAAATTATTATTATGATTATTATGATTATTATTATTTTGTTGATTTTGATTATAATAATTACTATTTTGTTGATTATAATTATGATTATTATTATTTTCTTGTTTACTTTCTATTTTTTTATTCAAATATTCAATTCTTTGCATAGCTAAATTATCTAATTTATTAATATAACTCAAAATTTCAGTTAAACTTCTGGTTGCATGAAGCATACTAATTTGACACGAATCGAAATTGATTTTTTTATAAAAGTTTTCAATAAAATTTAAATATTCATTGGGATTAAAATTATAAAAATTCCAATTATTTTGTTGACATTCTTTTTGAAAATTATAATACAAACTTTGAATATTAATTTTATTATTTTCATCAATAGAATTCATATGTTCAAAAACGAATCTAAACGCGCAATCTTTAATAAACATATAAATATTAACATTATTATTATTTGCATTAGCAGCATTAATTAAATCATAAAATTTTTTTTTAATTTCCATAATAAAAAATAAATAAAAAATAAATAAAAAAAAAAAAAAAATTATTTTTTAATTTTAGGTTTAATAAAATTTTTTATACTATCGCTCGTAGTGTTTTTACTATCAATTTTATTTTGCGGCACTCCAACAATAGCAGCAGAAACTTGATTGCTTTGCATATGTAATTCTTTATCGAAATAGACTAAATCGCTGTCATCATCAGTAATGATTTTATCAATATCGTTAAGAACTTCTTGTTCCGGTTGTTCTGTAAGTTCTTTAGTAAATTGATCTGGTTGTTCTAATTGAAGATTTATGTGTTCGTCTTTGATGACGGGAATTTTTTTGTTCATGAGTTTATTTTTTTTCATTTCTTTTAGTTTTGGGAGATTTGTTTTATAATTGTTGTAAATTGCTTTTTTTGTGTTGATTTTGTAGCAATTGTCTTTTTCGTTGTATTCTAAGCTATTGTCGATTCGTTCTTTTTCTTCGATTGGTATGAAAGTTTTTATAAAAAATTCGTATTTTTTTCTTTCGATGTCGATGAGTTTAATGTTGTCTCTTAAATTTTGGTTTTCTTCGTTGTAACGTTCTGTTAATTCTTTGTTTTCGTTTTTTTTGAATTCGATTTGTTGACGTAATTTGAGAATTTTATCGTTTAAATCGTCGATGTTTGCTTGTTTTGATTCGTATCTTTTTTTTAATTGAATGTTATTTTTACTTTTTTCTTCTAAATCTTCTTTTAAACGTTCTTCTTCTCGTTTTTTTATTTCTAATTCTTCTCTTTGTTTGTTTATTTCTCGTTCTTGATCTTTTACTTTTTTTTCTGTTTCGCCACCTTTTAAAACTTTTTTTTTCATTTCTTTGTATTTTGTGAGTAAACTTTTACTTTCGTCTTTATTTTTTTGATTTTCTTCGATTTTTTTTTGTATTTTATTAATCAATTGATTTTTTTCTTCTTCGGCGAGATTTTTTTGTTCTTTGATTTTTTGAATAGCTTCTTTTTGTTGATTATTAAAATCTTCTTTTTCTTTTTCCAAATTTTCCAAAACTTGTCGAATTTGATTTTCTTCATTGACAATCATATTACCAGTTGATTTTCCGCTGATTTGCATGACTAAATCGCCTTTGCCCATTGCTAATAATTTTTTTTTCATTAATTCAATTTGTTCTTTGTATTCTCTCAAAAGCGCATCTTTTGGATCTTCATTAATTCTCGGTTTGTTTTTGATTTTCTTCGCATGCGAAGCGTACCACAAAGTATTCAAAGTTTCGTCGTAATTATAATCAGCTGGTCCGACATTAGCGATCATTACAGTTTTTGTGTTTCCTCCTAAACTATCTTGCAACAACATTGTTAGTTTACTGTCTCTGTAGGGAATGTATTGAGTTTTACCTGAAACTAATTTGTTAATGACGCTTCCTAAAATTGTTAGACTTAAGTTTATTTTCGTTGCTTCTTTAAATCTTTCTCCCGTTGATTCTGTTTTGCTTTGACGTTCTGATCCGGCTAAATCGACTAAATTTAATTTTCCTACTTTGTAATGAGCTTGGTTGTTTTCATCTAATGTGCTACTTTCGACGATTATGCTAAAAATACTGTGGCTTCTACTACTTCCGGGATTCATTTTCGTTGCGCCTGTTGCGCGATTGACTCTTCCTTTTTTCATTATTTCTAATGTTTGTTGAGAGTTTTCTGTTTGAAATATAGTAACATCTTCGAGGTAGAAAACTTTATCTTTTTCACGAACGTTGAGTTTTTGTCTTTTTACTTTTGATAGTAAATCTCGCACTTCTTCGTTGTAGATTTCAACGAAGCTGACTCGGACTAAAAATTGTTGATTTGTATAGTTTTTAATATTCGAAAAAATCCAATCGATGCTTCTTGGAATGATTCCTTTTTCTTGTTGGTTATCTTCTCCTTCCATTGTGTATGTTTTTCCTGTTCCTGTTTGGCCATAGGCGAAGATTGTTCCGTTGTATCCTTCCATTACGCTTTCGAGAATTGGTTTTGCGGTTTGGTTGAAAATTAATTCTTGAGTTGCGTGCCAATCGTATGTGTGATCGAATGTGAATGATTTGATTTCTTTTATGTTTGAGGGATTACAAACTGCTATTGTTCCGTGGTTCATTTCTACGTTTACTACACATTCTCTTTGTTCTTGAATTTCTTTTTGACCTAATGGACGACAACGAACTACGACTTTTACTGATTCTGATTTGTCTTTAAGCATGTTTTTTTTATTTTTTTTTTTTTAAATATTAAATTTATAATAATATTAATTATAATTTATTTATATTTAATTTTCCCATTTTCCTTTAAAAATTTTACCATTTTTCATTATGAAAATTCCTTCTCCGACTTTTTTATCATTTTTCCAAATTCCTTCATATTTTCGACCATCTTTGTAAAAAATTGTTCCTTTTCCGTTTTTTTTTCCTTTTTTAAATAGACCTTCATATAAATTTCCGTTTTTATCGAAGAATTTTCCATTTCCATCGGGCATTTCATTTTTCCAATCTCCTTCATATCTCCCGAATTTTCCTTCAAAAATTCCAAATCCTTCTCTTTTATCATTTTTCCAATTTCCTTTATATTTATCACCATTATAATAATTATAAATTCCTTCTCCTTCTCTCATTTCATTTATCCAATTTCCTTCATAATAATCGCCATTGCTTTTATAATAAATTCCTTTTCCATTTTTTTTCCCTTTTTTATATTCGCCTTCGTAAATATCACCGTCATTGAAAATGAATGTTCCATTTCCATCAAATTCATCGTTGTTGAAATTTCCTAAATATTTATCACCATTTGGGTAAATGTAAATTCCTTTCCCACAAAATTGAGATTCTTTGAATGTTCCCATGTATCGTTCACCATCTGGAAAGTAGTAAATTCCATGTCCGTTGAATTTGTCGGATTTAAATGAACCTTTGTAAATTGAACCGTCTTTTAAGTATAAAATTCCTTCGCCTGAACGTTTGTGATGAAGAAATGAACCGAAATATTTGTCTTTTGATTTGGGTTTGTTTTTTTTGTTGTTGTTGATTATTGTTTTGTTTGTTGATGTTGATGAATTGAGAATTTCGCTTGTGGAATTTGAATATGTTTTGTTTACTGAAGATGAAAATGATGAAAGTGAATTATTATTATTATTATTATTTGAAATTGATGATAAATTTGAATTGTTTTTGTTTGATTCGTTTTCTTCGTTTTTTTTTTCGTTTTTTTCTTCTTGTTTTAAATTCATACAATAAAGTTTTTTTATTAAAAAAATTATTGTTTTTATAAAAAAACAATTAAAATTTAAATTTCGAATAAATTTAAAAAAAAAATAATTAATTTAATAATTAAAAAAAAATAATTTAAATAACATTTATTTATAAATTATTATTTTAATGATTATAAGAATTAATAGCGTTATTAATTAAAATTAAATCATTATTATATTTTTCTTTTATTTCATTTAATTTATTTAAAGAAAAATTTTTAATATTTTTTAAATCAAAAAAATTAATTTGTGAATTTAAATTTTCGATTATTTTATTTTTTTCTTCTAATTCTTTATTAGCTAAATATAATAAATCATTAATATTTTCTTCAGTTGAAGGAATTAAATTTTTTTTCTTGTTTTTTAAATATTCTTTTTTAATGTAATTTTCTAATTCGTTTTTTTCTTTTGAAATATTTTGAAAATTCTTCTGAAGTTCATAAAATTTATTTAAAAGATTTGAATATTTTTCATTAATATTATTATTTTCATTTTTATTATTATTATTATTTTCATTATTTGAATCGTTTAAGAAATTTTCATCGTCGTAACTTGATTCATCATATTCTTCTTCTTTATTATTATTATTATTATTTAAATTATTATTATTATTATTAGTTGATTTTATTTCATTTTCTTCTTTTAATTTTTCGACTTTTGTTAATGGAATTTCTTCGTTTTTATTTTCTTCTTCTTCTTCTTTTTCTTCTTCGTTTTTTAAAGATGAAATATTTTTATTATTTTCTTCATTATTTTTGTTATTTTCTTCGTTGTTTTTGTTTATTGTTGATGTTATTATTTCTTCTTCTGGTTCTAATTCGACTTTTTTTGATTTTAATAAATTTTCGTTATTATTATTATTATTTTCTGGTTCAAGTTCAACTTTTTTTTTGTTTTCTTCATTATTATTATCATCATTTTCATTATTATTTTCTTCTATTTGATTTATTAATTCTTTTTCGATTTTTTTATAATTTTCATCTTTTTTTTTATTTTTCTTTTTATTTTTCTTTTTAGTTAAACCAATAATTTCTTTTTTTTTATTATCATCTTCAATTTCTTCTTCAATTTTTTCTTTTTCTTTTTCTTTTTTATTAAAATCATCTTCAACTTCTTTTGCATTAGAACTATAATATTTTTTATTATTATTATTATTATAACGATTATTATAATTATTATTATTATTTCTGTAATAATTATTATTATTATTATTATTATATTTACTATAACCATTTTTATTTCTTCTATAATTTCTATTATTATTAACATTTTCGTAATTATTATCGTAATTATCATAATTATCATAATAATTATTATTATAATTATTATTATTATAATTATTATTATCATAATTATTATTATTATTATTATTTTCTTCATCTTCTTCTTCTTCTTCTTCATTTTCTTCTTCTATTTTATTATTATTATTTTTATTTTCATCTACATTTTTATCTTCTTTTTTTTCAATTTTTAAACTTTCTTGATATTCACTACTATTCAACAAACTAAATTTTTCTTTATCTTTTTTTTTCTTTTTTTTTCCTTTCTTTTTTTTTCCTTCTTCTTCATTAATTAAATCTTCCAAATCTTTTTGCAAATTTTCATCAATTACATTATAACTTTTCAAATATTCACTAATTTCATTAAAACCTTCATTAATCGCAATTCCACTCGGAGTTTGTCCTTTTTTATTCGTTTCATTAATTAAACTTTTCAAATCCAAATTTTCAACAAGAAACTTTAAAATTTTAATTTTTTTATTTTTCACAGCGACATGCAAAATATTATTTTTATCAAAATCTTTCATTTCCAAATTGCATTTCGCTTCATTTAAAATTTTAATACATTCAATACTTTCTTCTTCTTTCGCAATTTCGCTTGCAATTGCTAAAAAAATAGGCGTAAAATTAGTAAATTCTTTATTAAACGAAATATGTTTATTTTTCGCTTTTTTTTCAGTTGTTTCAAAATCAATATTTAAATTATTTCCATTATTTAAAATATATTTTAAATATTCACTTCGTCCATAATAACAACTCGCTCCAATCGCATTAGAAAAAAAAGCATTTTTTTGTTTTTTAGTCAATCCAATCACACTAGAATTTCCCACATTTTTAATAAACTTTTTCTGCTTCAAATACTCAAAAATTTCTTTATCGCCTCCAATCGCACAAAGAATTTCAAAAGGAACTTCAACATCAATAAAAAGTTCTTTATGATCGTTGATTCGTAAATTAGAATTATCAGGAAGAATGTCATTATAAAAAGTCAATGAATTCAAAAAGGATTTTTGATTTGGATTTATGCGAAAGGTTTCAATCATGTATTTCATTATTGAATAATTTTTATGAACTATTGATAATGATAGAAATTCTAACCAAATGTCAGGATGATCGTGAATCATATCCATAATTTTTAAAACGTTTTCATTTTGGTGATTTTTAATTTGAGGTTTGATGAATTCTAATAAATTTCCGCTGACCATGTTTTTTAAGTTGTTTATTTGCTCGATGTTTGGTTTTTTTGACATTTTTAAATATTATTTTTTGATTTTAATTAAATTAAATTAATTAAATTAATTTTATTTAAATAATAATAATAATAATAAAAATAAAATCTATTTTAACAACATCCTCCTTTTTTTTTTCTTTTTTGATCATCCACAAGTTTCGCACTATCAAAATCACTACCAATCGGTTTTAAACTTCCGATGCTTCCTGTTCGCGCATCGATTTTGTCTTTATATAAAATATAATCTTCATAAAGAACTTTTGCTGCATTGATAAAAATTTCTTGCGCATTTATTCCAGTTTTTGCTGAACTTTCCATAAATAAATTTAATTTATTATCATTCGCATATTCTTTTCCTTGATCATAACTAACTTGTCTTTCGTTTTCTAAATCTATTTTGTTTCCTATCAAAAACACTTTCGCATCGGGATTGGAATGCATTCGTAGTTCTTTGTACCAAATGTCAATATTATCAAAAGAATCTTTGTTATTTATTGCATAAACCATCACTGCTAATGAAGCGTTTCTATAGAAATTTGTTATTAGAGATCGATAAAGTTCTTGACCGCATGTGTCCCAAATTTGAAGTTTTAATATTTTTTCGTTTATTTTGATGTTGAATGAAAAAAATTCAAATCCTACTGTTGCGTTGTATGTTTCTTCGAATGTGTTTTTCGTTGCTTTGTTTGTTAAGCAGGATTTTCCAACGCCACTGTCACCTATTACTATTAATTTGTATGAAAGGTCGTATTGAGTGTAATCTTCTGGAAGAATTTCTATTTTATATTGCTTGTCGCTTGAATCGGGAATCGACATTAAAATAATATTAAGATTAATTATTTTTTTATTATTATTTTTTATTATTATTTTTATTTTTTTTATTATTATTTTTATTTTTAATAATTTTTATTTTAATTATTTTTTTTATTATTATAAATATAATTTTTTTTAAATAAAATATTTTAATTATGAATTAAATTAATATTTATTAAAAATATTATTATTATTATTATTATTACTATTATAGAAAAAATATTAATAAATTATTATTATTATTATTTAAAATCCATCTCTTAAATTTAAATCATCACTTTCATTAAATTTCATTGCTCGATTAATATTTTCTTCATCTTCGTCATTTTCATTTAAAGTTTGTGTGATTCCTCTATTATCTTTTTTATTATTATTATTATTTTTATTATTATTTTGATTTCCTTCAACAATAGACAATATTTTTTTATTCATCAAATCAAAATTATTATTATTATTATTATAATTTTGATTTTCATAAACAATCGCTTCATTTAAATTATTATTATTATTATTATTAATTTTTTCAAATTCATTTTTCATTTGAATTAAACACGGTTCAATAAAAATCGTGCTTGATTTTAATTTATCTCCCAAAATTTTAAGAACAGTATTAATTAATTCTTTAGAATTTCTCAAATCATTAATTTCAAATTCGAAATCAAAGAAATTAATAATAATAATTTGTTTATTTAATTTGAATTTAAAATCAATCATTGGCAACAAACATTTTCCTAATAATTTATTTTTTTGATCGCTACTATAATAAATCATTTCAAAATTATCATAATTAATATCAACTTCAATTCCATTGCTAAAATAGCTAAAAATATAATTAATTTCAAAATTTCCATCGCTTAATAATTTATCACCTTTTTCAATTTCTTTTTCTAAATATTTTATGTATTCTTTAATTTGCTCAGTTTTTTTTTTTTCGTCTAAATTTTTAATGTAATTTAAAATGTATCTTTTCATTGAAATTAATTGTTTTTGTGATGTTAATGTGCTTATTTTTTTTTTCTTTTCATTTTCGTTTTGTTTTAATTTCGGTGTTGATGTGAATTTTTTGTATTCGGAAATTATTGATAAACTCGTTGATAAATATTCAACGAAAAGATTTAAATGAATCACACCGAAATTTATTTTAATTGAATCTGGTTGTTTTTCAGAATTTGATTTTATAAAATCGATTGATAAACAATTGTTATTATTATTGTTTGGATTTGGTAAATAAATTTCGAAAAAATTTAATTTTTGAGTTTTTCCTGTTGATGTTAATTTATTTTGCGAATTTCGAATTTTTGAAGAATTTAAAATGTTTTTTTTGTTGTATTCAGAAATTTTTTGAGAAATTGTAAAATTCGTTGATGATGCGGGATTGTTTGAATTATTTGTTAATTGAGATGAATTTGGTTTTTGAAGAATGGATGAAATAAATGAATTTTGTTTTGGTGTATTATTATTATTATTATTTGTTTTTGTTGGTGGACGAGATTTATAAGAAGAATTTTTATTATTAAATAAACTTTTATTATTATTATTATTTAAATTATTATTATTTGGTGTTCCAACTTTATTAATTGCGTCATTTAAAATTTTAAGACTTTTTTCATAATTTGGATTTGAACGTTTTAATAAATTATTTATTAATGAATTTTCATTATTATTATTATTATTATTATTATTTGGATTGTTATTTAAAGCACTATTTCTAGCTAAATTTCCTATTGTGCTTAGAACGTCGTTATTAATGTTATTATTATATTTTCTATATGAATGATTATTTAAAATTATTTTTTCGCCTTCAATTAAATCATTTGGACCAAAAGAAATATTTTTAAAATTAATGTTCATTTTAAATAAATTTATATCAATTGAAGTTTTAATATCTAATCCTTCTAATTTAAAACTTACAAAATTTCCTTTTATTTTATTATTTGTTGTATTAATACTTGGATATAAATTAATATTTATTCCTTTTATTAAAAATTCTCCCTTGAAATTTATATTAATATTATCCGGATTTGGATTATTTTCAGTTGGTTTTCCTTTTTTTTCATTATTTAACGTACTTGAAATTTGACTAAAATTCGAAGCACTTTCTTTAAGTTTATTTGTATTAGTTTCTTTTTTTAAATCAATACTATTATTGAATTTTTCATCTTCCCATTCATTAAAACACAAATTATAAAATCTAGAAAATTCCAATCTTAAAGGATTGATACTTTTTCCATAAATTGAACTATTACATTTATGGCACCAAAAGAAATAAAATAACCAATCTCTAACAAGCATTTTTCTTTTAAAATCAATAATTTCATTTAATTTTTTATTTTTTTTTTCTTTACAAATTTTTATTAAATTTTTTACTAAATCTGAATTAATATTAAAAGGTTTTCGCATTGGTTTAAATTCTTGCACTTGCTCTAAAACTGAATAAGTTCGAGTAAAATTTTTAAAATTCTTTTGAATTATTAATAAATCCGGAAAGAAATTTAAATTTAATTCACTCGAAGCGAATTGAACATAAAATAAATATTTTTTTTGTTTATTTGAAAATAAATCAATTTTTTCTGTGTTTAAATTTTTAATTCCAAAATTCATTTTGCAATTAAAATTTTTAACTAAAAATTCAGTATTAGAATTGTAATTAAAATTCCCGAAATTTAATTTTTTAAGCATTCCATAATATTTTTCATCTAATTCATTTAAATTATTCAAACTCGTTAATAAAATTGTGCTTGGAATTAAAATTTTCGCTTTTGATTCCCAATAAACATCCATTTTTTCAAGTTGAAAATAATCTTTTTTTAAAATTCCTTCTGAAGATAAATTAATATGAACTTTTTCTATTTTAAATCCTAATGAAATGTCGCCTATAAAATTTATTAATTGATCATCTTCAAATCGAATATGAATATTTTTTATATTAACATTCACTGCATAATTTTTCATATAATAAAACTTAAAAAAATTTTTAAATAATTTATTAATCATTTGACTAATTTTTGATTTGTCTTTAAAAATTTCAATTAAAATTTCCTTTTTAAAAATACTATTATCAAAAATATTAACTTTCTTTTTAAATATATCAACACTATTATTTTCTCTTGCATCGTAAGGTAAAACAATAGTTTTTTGAACTTCTTCAATGAAAGATTCAATATTTTTAATAATCCATTTATAAGAAGGTGTAAGAATAACATCAAAACCATCAATAGTAATTTCTAATGGTTTTTCTCCAATGAAGTTCATTAAACTGCAACCAACTGTGATTTTTGAAATTAATCCAGCTTTGAGCCAAAAAGCGAAATTTTTTTCATCGATTTTTGAATTTACTTTGTCTGGTCTAATATTTAAATATTCTAAATTTATTATTCCTTTCATTATTCCTATATCTAATTGTTCTTTAGTGAAACCATATAAATATTCGTTTATATATTTTTCAATGTAAGGATATAATCTGTTTTTAATCATTTTTTTTATTTTTATATTAAATTATTTGATTTTAAATTTATTAATTTTTAATAATTTTAAATATTTAAATCTAAAATTATTTATTATTTTTATTTTTTTATATGAGCATCGCCGAAGATAAACTTCAAGGATACGATAAAAAATTAGAAAATAATTTATTTTTTAAAGGTCCTCAACCTTCAAATGAAGACGCTGAAGTTTTAGAAGAACTTACTAAAGAAAAATGTGTTCCTGATCAAGAAAAATTTCCTAATTTATTTGCATGGTATTCATTAGTGATTTTATTTGAAAAAGAAGTTGTCGCAACATGGAAAAAACCAGAGCAACATCAAAAAGGAAAAAAAGGAAAAAAAGAAGAAAAAAAAGATGAAAAAAAAGAAGAAAAAAAAGAAAAAAAAGATGATGAAATTGATGAAGATGATTTATTCGGTGATGAAACGGAAGAAGATAAAAAAGCAAAAGAAGAAGCACATAAAAAAAGAGAAGAAGAAAAAAAAGAAGATGGAAAAAAGAAAAAAAAAGTCGAAGTTCAAAAATCTTTAGTTTTAATTGATGTTAAAGTTTATGATCCTGAACAAGATTATGATGCTTTAGCTGAAAAAATATTAAAAAATGTAAAAAGAGATGGTTTAGTTTGGAAAACCGAATATAAATTAGCTGAAGTTGCTTTCGGAGTTAAAAAAATTGTGATGGGAATGGTCGTTGAAGATGAAAAAGTTTCTGTTGATGATATTATAGATGAATTAACAAGTTGGCAAGATGAAATTCAATCAGTTGATATTGTTGCTTTTAATAAATTATAAAAAAAAATATAGATGATAAAAAATTAATTTTATTTTATATTAAAATAAAAATATATTATTATTATTATTATTAATAATAACAATAATAATATAATTAAATTTCAAATATCAAAATAAATTTTAATAAAAATTTTAATAAAATTTTAATAAAAATTTTAATAAAAATGTGGAACACTCAATATAACAATCGTTTATGTTTCATTCAAGATAAAATTCGAGAACAACGTTTACATTTAGAACGTTTATTTAATATGCAACCTGTCATTATTGATAATCCTCCTTTTGTTCCCAAATTTTTACAAACTCGTTTGAAAAAAGAAGAAATCGAAAAAGAACGTCAAAATAAAATTTTTTATGAAAATATGTTATTAACTAAAAAAATCGCAGAAGTCGAATTAAAACCTTCTTATTATAATTCAAAAAAATTACACCCAAAAATTTATCCAGCCTTTAAAAACAAAAAAAATTTCAGATACAATGAAATTAAAAAACAAGAAGACATTGATAAAAGTAATTTTAATTTGCTTTATAGAATTACTGAATTAAAAAGCAATTATGATGCAAAAAAATTCTATGAAATGTCAAAAAAAGATAAAAAATATAAAAATAATATTAGCAAAGCAAAATCTAATCAAAATCCCTATTTAAATTTTGAAACACCAGAAGAATTTAAACGAAAATTGGAAATCCAATTAGAAAATGAATTGTTCTGGGAAAATAATAATCGTAATGTAAATCATAGACCGAAAAGTGGCTTCACAGGCAGAAGTAATAAAACTACTACGAAATGTACAACAACTGTTAATAATAATAATAATACTAATTATCTTAATAGTAATAATAATAATAATAATAATGCAAATAATGTTAAAACTAGTGATAATAATAATAATAATAATAATGTAAATGTTTATACAAACACTGAAAATCAAATTCAAGAAACAAATAGTAATAATCAAGAAACTGAAAGTAATAATAATAATAATAATAATAATAAAATAAATAATACAAGTTAAAATAAAATCTTCTTTATTTAAATAATTTTTTATTTAAAAATATTTATTATAAATAAATAAAATTTAATTTATTAGCAAATAAAAAAAATATTATTTATTTTTGATCTGGAGCAGTATCCAAAACAATAGTATTTTTTCCTAACAATTTCATAAAATCATCAATAGTAAGTCCAACTTTTAATTCATATTCTCCTCCACCTAAAAAAAAATATTCAGGATAAATATCATACAAACTCTTCGGAAATAATATTTTTAAATCATTACATTTCATTAAATATGGTCCAATTGCATTAAAAGTAAAACCAGTCATTTTAAAAGCTAAATCATTATCACATAATCTAAAATGAAAATGTTTATTAGCTAATTTTAAATTATATTTTGAATTAATGTAATTTTTTAATGTTCTTCCTATTTTTTCTGCATTGAATTCTCCAACATATTGAACGATAGTTAAATAAAATTGTTGATATAAATCACATTTTATGGAAGAATCAAAATTTTTGTTTTCTAAAATTATACTTTTACATATAATATCTTTTGTATGAGCATCAACGATTTTTTGACGTTCATCTAAATTCATGTCATAATAATTAAAAGGCGTTTCAACTATTCGAAAAGAATAGCAATTATTAGATAAAAAATATTCAGTTAATTTCGATTTTTGATAGTCTAAATTTACTCTATGAGAAAGTTTTTCAATTGGTGTGTTTAATTTTGGTTTATCATCTTCAGTCATTAAATTTAGATTTAAATAAATATTATTATTAATATTTTTTTTTTAATTATTTTATGGATGATGATAAGCAAACAATGAGAACTACAAACACATCGTTTATGACACATAATAATAATAATAATAATAATAATAATGTTATTTTACCTGATGAACTTTTTATTATAGAAAAAAAATTAAAAAATATAAACGATATTAAAAAAAATGAAATTGAACTATTCCCAAAATTAAATCAAAATATAAACAACAATAATTTCATTTTAAACGATAATTTTTTTTCACCTTCACCAATCAACAAAAACGACCCAGATTTCGATCCAGATTCCTACGAAGAATGTTTTACACTACGATACAATCACAATTCAACTCAAATCGCATGTGGTTATAGTTCAGGTCGAATATCAATATTCAATTTAACAAACAACAACAACAACAATAATAATAATAATAATAACAACAACAAAACAAAAAAAAATCCTTTAAACAAAATCTCATCTTTTCCCATCACATGTCTAAGATGGAAACCAAATAAACCAACCATACTTTTATGTGTTTCCGCCGATGGATTTATATACGAACTTCATAGTTCATCCCTAAAACCTTTACAAAAATTAGAAGAACCTGATAATCCTTTAATGTGTGTTGATTATAATATGGATGGTTCATTATTTGCTACCGGAGGAAATGATAAATTTTTAAGATTATATGACGATGAAACGAAAACATTAATATCGAAATTAATAAGTAAAAAATACACTTTACCTGAACATTCAAATAGAATTTTTTGCTGTAAATTTTCCCCAAATGACAATAATTTATTAATTTCAGGTGGATGGGACAATACTTTATTGTTATATGATATTAGAGCAAGAGAAGTAAGTAATTTTTTATACGGGCCGCATTTAGCAGGCGATGGAATTGACATTAAAAATAATTTAATGTTGACTGTTTCTTGGGATAAAAAAGATCAAATTAGTTTGTGGGATTTAAGAATGAATAAAATTATTAAAATTTTTCAGGTAAATGACATTAAAAAAGAATATTCTAACGAAATTGTTGAAGAAGTTAGAAATGATATTATTATTACCAGTGAAGAAATTAATAGAAGTATTAACAATGAAACTTATTTGTATAGTTGTAAATTTAATCCCGTTGATAATAGTTTTGTTGTTACTGGTAGTAATAGAAATGTTATGAGAGTTTATGATTATAATAACAATCAAGGAAAAATTAATGTTTTGTGTAAAAACGATTTTCTTGAAACACCTTGCTATTGTTGTGATTGGAACAAAGATGGAAAAAGTTTTTGTTTTGGTTGTGCAGATTCAATGGTTAGATTAATAGAAAAGAAAAAATAATATTTATTTTATATTAATAATTATTATAAATATTATTTTAATTTTAAATAATTTTTAATCTAATATTTAAATTATTTATTTAACATTCAGCAAATTTTTTTTTGGCAAAATCAACTCCGGTTGTAGGATCAACACTTACATTATTTCCGCCACATTTTTGATGGTAAATTTTATTATTAGGGTATAAAACAAACATTGTGCTTCCTATTTTTTTTCTACATAATTCACAATAAGTGTCTTGACTTATCATTACATGTCTTTTTTTAACTTCATAAGTTTCTTTTTCTTTGTATAATAAAGCCATTTCGCTCAAAGAATTTCCTATTTTATATTTATTTGATAAATTTGTATAATCTCTAACAATTTTGAGCAAATAATCTAAAAAATTTTTATTTTTACAAACATTAATTGAAGTATCAATGTTATTAAAAACAAATAAAGGATCAATATTACTAATTTCTCCATATTTTTTTAGAATATAAATAATTTGTTCATTGTATTTATTAATGCTTTTTATATAATCTTCATTTAAATTTTTTTCAGAATCGACATTTTTTGATTGTAATTCTTTGACTTTTTTACAAAGAATTCCAACATAAATTTGAAAAATATCCGATTTTAATTTTAAATTTTGAACGCAATAATCTTCCATTTTTTGAAAATCTTCTTTAGATTTAATAAATAATTCTTCTAAAGCTTGTTCGTGTTTTTTTAATAATCCCAATAGAATAATTTTCGCTTTAAATAACCAAGTATTTTTAATTTTTTCATAGACACTTTCTTTCGAAAAAATACTATTTTTATCATTAATTAATTTCATTAATTTTTCATAAACATCTCTTTTACCTAAATGAAAATCATTAATAATAGAATCTTCATCATTGTAGCCATTTTCTTTATTATAAATATTTAATTCATCGATGTATAAATTAATTAATTTCGTTTGAAAATGTTCGTTTGGTTGTTTTTCATTAATGTATTCTAAAAATTGTTCATAGAAAGTTTTGTTTTTATTTTCTTCATCAACTTCTTTTATAATTTTATCTAAAAAAAAATCAATTTTTATTATTTTTATGTTAATCGCAATGTCAAAAGCATCATTTGGGTATTTTTTTATTATCCATTTTATATATTCGTTAAATAAATCAAAATATTCTTCTTTATTTTTATTTAAATTAAATTGCATGAAAATTTTTTTCGTTCTTTCTTTTGCTTCGAAAGAAAAAACATCACATTTAATGTCATTGCTATTTTCTATTGAATAAGTTTCTCCAAAAAATTTCCAATTTTCAAGTGCTTTTTTAAAATCTTTTTTTTTTTCATAAAAATAGGCCATTGCGAATTTATTTTCGATTTTATTTTCTTCGTTTTTGAAAAATTCATCTTTTTCAAAATCACATAAACCGCTGCAATCAAAACTTTTATTATCGATAATTAAACTAAATTCTTTTGGTTTGCTTTTTAATTTAATTAAACATTTTACTAAAATGCTATTTATCATTTCTAATGTTTTTGAAACTTTAATTTCAATTTTTGAATCTTTTAAATTAATAATACTGTATTTGCTTGAATCGAAATTAACATTTTCATCTAATTTTTTTTCGTATTTATTTAATAAATAATTTCTTTTTATTGTTAAAATTTCTATTAAATATTTATAAATGTTTTTTAATTCATCAGAACTTTTCATTAAATTTTCTATTTGATTCGTTTCGATTTTATTTTTAATTTCGGTTTGTTCAATGTCTGAATGTAAAATATTAATGTTAAACATGTTATAAAACATATAAATAAATTCAAAAGGATTGAAATTGCATAAATGTAAGTAATTTTTACTTTCATCAAATCTTTTTAATTTCAAACTCATCCACGCACAATCTAAAAAATATTTTTCGAATTTTTCTTGTTTTAATTTTATGTCTTTAATATCAATATTATCATTTAATTTTTGAAGAGCTTCTTTAAAAAATCCTTTATTTAATAATCTTTCAATTTGATTTTCATAATTTTCTTCTTTGAATTCCCAAAATTTATAAACATTCCCATTTTGAGTAACAAAATAAATTTCTTTGTTGTATTGAATTATAAATCTTCCTTCTTCATTTGAAATTGCTTCTCTTTGAACTAAATTATATTTTTCGTTGTTGAATGAATTTACAGTAATGAAATTTTCATGAAAAGAAATTAAATAATTTTTATTAAAAATTATGTTTATTAAATTTTTTTCTTCTATGAAATTTATTGGATTTAAATTATAATTTGATTTATGATTCTCAAAATCCGCATAAAAAAATAAAATTAAAGAATCTGAAGCTGCAATAATTTTATCATCAATTTGTTTAATTACTTTAACATCAGGAACATCATTTTCATAATTTTCTCCTGTTTTTATATTAATCCAAAAAATTTTTTTTCTATTACTATAACAAAAATAATCATCATACCAAACAAAAGCATTTAAATCAGGATTTTCAACAAGAGTCAATTCTTTATTTGGACTAATTTCTTGACATTTTTTAATATTAATGTCTAATTTATAAAATTTCAATTTTTTTTTCTTTGTTATTGCTAAAATTCTATGTTCATAATTTTTTAAATTATTATTCAAACAAATTTCATAAAAACCTTCTTTAACAATTATTTTATCTATTAAATCTAATTTTGGCACGAAATATAAATAAATTTCCTGATTTAATAAAATATAAGCAATATTCACACCATCGTCAGGAAAAATTAAAATTTGTTCGATTCTTCCTTTTTGAATGGAAATTTTATTAACGAAAGATAATGAATTTTTTTTTTGAGATATTTGATATGAATAAACATTTCCTTTATTATCACCTACAATTACATTTTCTTTATGAATTCCAATTGAAATCATTTTATTATCGAAATTATTAAAAATTATCGAACTTGATTTGTTGAATGTTTTTGGATCCATTTAAAAATAATAAAAATAAAAAATAATTTTAATATTTAAAAAAAAAAAAACAAATTTAATTTTTTTTTGTTTTTATTTACATATTACTATTATATAAATATATTATATTAAAAAATATATAATTAATATTATTTATAAAAATCAAGTAGTTAAATTATTACTACTTTGAATATTTTGATTGAGATTCATATTATTATTATTATTAACATTAATATTATTAATTTTATCTTCTTTAATATATTTCAAAAAATCTCCCGATAAAATTTCATTAATTTTCATTTTCATACAATTCAATAAAGCATCATATTGCGGCGTATTTAATTTCATAGTTTTTCCTGGATTATGTTCTTTATCAAAAGGATCTTCAATCGGAAAAGCAATATGTTCACTACTACTTTTATTTTTTTCATTCGTATTTATACTAATTAAATAACTATGATCATATTCATAACAATAAAACTCAAAAAATTCTACCAACAATTCACCTACATTTTCATTACATTCATAGTTATTATTTTTCATATATTCTTGTATTTTATTAACATCATTTTCAAAATAAATATTCGATATTATATTTTCATTATTATGAACATAAACATATTCAATTTTTTTTTCATTGATTTTTTGTAAAATAGGCAAAACTTTTTTATTTTGCAGAAAATGAATAATCATAATCAAAAGCGCATAAGAACTTAAAAATTTTTCACCTGCGCCGTTCATATTATATTTTTTAACAAAATGTTTAATATAAATTCCCAAAATATGAAATCTCTGATCAATTAAAGAATACAATCTAATTAATTCAGTATTATAAATAGGCAATAAAGTATGAACAGTAATATCAACATTAACTTTACTAATATTTTCTTTTGTTTTTAATAAATGATACCTGCCATTGCTATTGTAATTAAGTTCAATCGAACATATTTTATTTTTCAGCTCTTTTTCTAACTCATCTAAATAAGGCGAAAATTCAAATATTGAAATGCTTTGAGGAACTATGCAAATGTCAATGTCACCGTCTTCAATTAAAAAGTTGTTCATTAATGAACCATAAGCTTGAACTTTCGTTGTGGATTCTAAATTGTATTTTTTTAATATCGAATGAATTATTGTTAGGTATTTTTTGTATATTTCTTGATAAAAAGTTTCTTTGCTGTGAGAATTTATGTTCGTTATGTAATATAAAGGAAGAATTATGTATTCTTCGAATTTTTTTATGTTTTCTTTTATTAATTTTGGATTTTCTAGCTGCTTTTTTTTTAGTTGAATGTGTTCGCTGTTTAAAAATTCGGAAGGAATTTTTGAAAAATGAGATAAATATGATTGTTTTATTGAATTTATTGTGTTTATTAAATTATTAATGTTGGTTATATTATTAATGTTGTTGTTGTTATTTAAAAATTGATATTGAATGAAATTGTTTTTTATTTGATTGTTTGTGTTGTTATTTAAATTAGAATAAAAATTATTGTTTGCGCTGTTGTTATTATTTGTGAAATAAATATTTTTGTTTATTTTATTATTATTATTGTTATTATTATTATTTTGATAATTATTGTTATTATTATTATTATTATTTTGCATATTAAATATCATATTATAATTAAAATTATTGTTGTTATTATTATTATTATTATTGTTTATTGTTATGTTATTAATATTTCCTTGCAAAGGAGATAAATTTCTATAAGCGTTTTTATAATCTTCGAAATTTATGTTATTATTTATTAAATTGTTGTTTGTTAAAATTGGTTGAGGAGTTTTTGAAATATTGTGATAATTTTCCGGTTTTTTTGGATTCGGAGTTAAAATTGAATTATAATAATTATTTGATTGATAATTAATATTATTATTATTATTATTTATTGTATTTAAATTATTTTGATTATTTTCTAATGAAATGTTATAATTATTATTATTATTGTTGATGTCAATGTTGTTTGAAAAATTTGTTGATTGAGATCTTTGTTTTATTAAAAGAATATTATTAATGTTGTTATTATTCATATTATTATTATTATTATTTATAAGATTAATATTATTGTTTATTATGTTAATATTATTATTTATATTATTATTATTTAGAATATTATTATTTAATTGATCATTTGATTTTATTTCTGGATTTGAAATATTTTCTATATTTATTTTATTTTCATCTTGATTATTATTTTCTGAATTATTAATATCGAAATAATTATTAATATCATTATTATTATTTATATTATTGATATTATTTGTTTTATTATTATTTTCATATAATTTATTTTCTACTAAATTATTATCATTTGAATTTGAATTATTTTCAAAAGAATTTATATTAATATTATTTTCATTTATTTGATTATTTTCTTTATTATCATTAATTTGGTCATAATTAATATTATTATTTTCTTCATTATTATTATTTTGTTCAATATTATTATTATTAATTTGTTCATTTTCATTATTATTATTATTTTTATCATTTTCATTATTAATATTTACAATATTATTTTCATCATTTATTAAATTATTATTATTTTCTTCATTATTTTTATCATTTTTTTGTTCATTAATTAAATTAATATTATTATTATTATTATTATTTTCTTCATTTTCATTTTTATCAACAACATTTTCATTATTATTAAAAACATTATTATTATTATTATCATTTTCATTATTAAAATTATTATTATCATCATCAACATTAATTTCATTATTATTAAAATCATTTTCATTTTTAAAAATTAAATTATCATCAATTTCTTTTACGATTTTTCTAAAATTTCCATTATTATTATTATTATTAATATTTTTTCTTCCATTTCCGCTAAAATGATGTTGATGTCTCATTGAAAAACTTTGAAAATATTTTTTATTATTATCATCATAATATTTTTTTTTAAAATAATTTTCATCTTTATTATTTTGTAAGCTGAATTTTCTATTTCGATTTAATTTGAATTTTTGTTGTAATTTAAATAAATTATTATAAATTTCATCGCGATTATTTTTTTTTATTTTATATTTTACAATTTCATAAATTTCAAACAAATTTTTAATAAAATCATTTTCAAAATAATTTTGATTATTATTAAATAATTTATTAATTTCTTTATTAAAATTAATAATTAAATTTTCATTTGCGTTGTTACTAAAAAAACTAAATAAAAAATTATTTTTTAATTTTATATTAATAATGCTATTTAAACAATAAGAAATTTTTTGTTTTAATTTTTCTTCATAAATTTTTTTTTGAAAAAAATCCAAATTTTCAATGAAATTTTTAATAATTTCTTCTGAAAAAAAAAAATTACAATTTTCAATGTATTTTAAAATAAATAAAATAGATTCAAAGTTGTTTTGAGAAAGTTTTTGTTTAGATTGAATTAAATTTTTTATAGAAGAAAAAATAGAATTAATTTTTTTAATATCATTTTCTAAAAAAATATTCAATTGATTTAAATTATCACATTTTTGAAATTCATTTTTTTTAGTTAAATACAATTTTGGCGTTTTATTAATTTCAATTTGAATATCATCATTATTAGAATTTTCATTATTACTCATTTTTAAATAAAATTATTTTTAATTTAAATTAATTAAAAAAAAATTTAATAAAAAAAATAAAAAAAAATAAAAATTAAATAATAAATTTATAACTTTCAAAAAAATAATAAAATAAATAAAAATAAATATGAATTTATCACCATTAGAAATTTTAAATCCACCAGGAACAAACATAACCGACCCTTTCGCTCAAATAAAAAAATTATATAGCAAACCCTCTTTCGATGGAGAAAATCAACAAGAAATCGCAAATCCACCAATGCACGCACCTCAAATTTATAGAGGCCATCGTAAAAAATTCGGCCGAACTTACATAAACATTCTTCATGACCCAAGAGTCGTAAGAGGAAACACATATGCCGCATTTGTAATTCCCAGTTCATTACAAATGGAATTTCTTCGAATGAAAGAAGAAGAAGAAAAACGTAGAAAATTTTTAAAATACCCTAAAAAACTTCCTCGAGTCGCTTTAATGGGAAATAAAAAGAATCTTCGATTCGAAGAAGAAAAATCCAAATTAGAAAAAAAAAAACCAGATTCGCCTATTTTAAAACCAATAGAAAATAACGAAGAAATCGATGATAAATATTATTTTTTCGAAGACAAAGCAGAAACACCTAAATACATTCCATTGCCAGCTGGAAAAGAAGAAGAAACACAAATTATTGATGGAGATTTGTTTGATTTTGACTTGGAAGTTAAACCAGTTTTAGAAGTTTTAGTCGGAAGAAGCGTCATTCAAGCACAATATGAATTAATTGAAGAATATGAAAGAGATGAATATTTAAAACATAAAAAAAGATATGAAAAAAAAAGAGAATTTGAATTAAATAAATTACAACGAATCGAAGCGAAATATGTAAGAAAAGAAGAAGAAAAACAAAGAAGATTTAAACAAAAAGAACAAAGAAAAATTAATGATATAATTTCACAAAAAAAATTAATGGCGAATGTTTATGCGAAATCGTTGTTAAAAAATATTAAAAAAAATGCTCTTATTCAATTACAACAACAAGGATTTTTAGCATCACATTCAACTTATAATGTAAGTTTTTATGTTCAAAAAAATTACATTCCAGACACAGAAGAAACTAATGAAAACGTTGAATTTATTGAAGATAATTTAGAAAATTTAATCGAAAAAGAAATCGACGATGAATTAAAAGAACAACATGAAAATTCAGTCAAAAGAGAAAAAGATCGAATCTATCAAATTGCATATCAAAAAGCTATTGATCAAAGAAACGCTGATAAAGCAGAAAAACAAAGAAGAAAAGAACAATTAGAAAGAAGAGAAAAAAGAAGAATTAATAGAATTACTGAAAGTATTATGAATAATATTGTTAGTACAAAAGCTGATAGAAAAGATATTATGACTTTGCCTTTGAATGATATTGATGAATTGAGCACGAGAGGAGAAAGTATTCAATGTTTAGGAGGACAAATTGGAGAAATTATGTTCACCGTTGATGAGGTTTTGAATGAAATTGAACAAAATGATGAATTAAGAGAAAAATTGGAAGAAAAAATATTAAATGATGAAGAGAAAGAAAGTAAAAATGATGATTTGCCTGTTTCTGTAGAAGAAAAAGAAAATGAAGAAGAAAAAAAAGAAAATGAAGAAGAAAATAAAGAAGGTGAAGAAAATAAAGAAGAAGAAAATAAAGAAGAAAATAAAGAAAATGAAGAAGAAAAAAAAGAAGGAGAAGAAAAAAAAGAAGGTGAAGAAAATAAAGAAGAAGAAAAAAAAGAAGGAGAAGAAAAAAAAGAAGGTGAAGAAAAAAAAGAAGAAAAAAAAGAAAAAATAAACAAATTCAAAGAATTTTTACGAAAATTTTTAGAAGAATTTTTATCAAACACAATAACAGGTATAAACAACGATACCTTCCAATTAGAACTTAAATATCTCGAAAGTCCAAAATATGATTTCGAAAATATTCCCGAAGAAAAACGAAATGATTTTAAATTATTTTTAGCCGATGAAAGAAGATACATATCAAAATCACTAAAAAAATTAATACAAATGAACATAGTAAATAAAGATCATGTAAATTTATTAAATGAAGTTCTATCAGAAATGTATTTCAAACAACCAGTCGAACCAAAAAAAATCGAACCTGATCCAGAAAATACAGACCCAGCTTATATAGAAAAAATAAATAAAGAAAATGCAGAAAATGAAAAAAAAGCAAACGATGAAAATCAATTATATGAAAAAATAAAAAAGAAAATTAAACTTACATTTTTAAAAGGCGACGTTTTTAGAAAAAAAAAAGATAATATAGGAGGGTTTATCACTGTAGAACCTAACCAAATAGAAAAAGCTGTTATGACAGATACTGAATTAATACCTATAGTTCAACCTGAACCAGAACCTGAAGAAAAAAAAGAAGGTGAAGAAAAAAAAGAAGGTGAAGAAGAAAAAAAAGAAGGTGAAGAAAAAAAAGAAGGTGAAGAAGAAAAAAAAGAAGGTGAAGAAAAAAAAGAAGGTGAAGAAAAAAAAGAAGTTGAAGAAAAAAAAGAAGAAGAGAAAAAAGAAGAAGAGAAAAAAGAAGGTGAAGAAGAAAAAAAAGAAGGTGAAGAACAAGTTCCTCAAGAACCACCTCAACCTCAATTTGAAACAATAACAACTGATATAGAATATTTAACTCAAATACAAACATATAAAAACACAAATATGCCTATAGATTCATATGTATTTCATCATGGAATGACACAATGGTTTAAAGCATTAGTAATAAGAGCATTAAGAAAGGTATTAAAATATCAATATGGAATAGAAATAAATTTATTAGAAACATACAACAAAGTAAATGAAAAATATAGAGAAGTTAGTGATAAAATTATTAAAGATATTCTTGATAATGAAAATTATTTAGGTAAAAGTATAATTCCTATTCCTATTTCATGTGTGGTTGTTCCTGAAGTTAATGAAGGTGAAGAAGGTGAAAATAAAGAAGGAGAAGAAAAAAAAGAAGATAAAAAAGAAGATAAAAAAGAAGAAAAAAAAGAAGAGGAAAAAAAAGAAGAAAAAGAAGAAGAAAAAAAAGAATAATAATAAAATTAAATATATTTAATATATTAATAAATTTTATATATTAATTATTTTATTATGAAATATAAAATTTTTTTATAAATTTTATTATAAAATCAAAAATAATATTAATTATTTAAAAAATTATTTTTTTAAATATAAAAATAATATTTTTTTAAAAAATGGAATGGGGATTGGGGATTGGGGATTGGGGATTGGGCCCA
>JAEEGK010006719.1_pt1 | contig 27613 bp, 23 predicted proteins | sample 8958771 | NCBI WGS metagenome assembly JAEEGK01 (sample SAMN16246547, study PRJNA631951) | gut metagenome | biome: gut microbiome; feature: rumen; material: SC-attached | host: Bos | place: Iran: Karaj | collected 2018-10 | reverse complement strand
ATCAGGGAAGATCTTGATCCAAACCTGACCGCCACGCTTGATGTAACGGGTCATGGCAACACGGGCTGCCTCGATCTGATTGGACTTGATCCATGCAGGCTCTGCTGCAACAAGTCCGTACTCGCCGTATGCGATAGTATTGCCTCTCTGGGCCTTTCCGCGCATTGTTCCGCGGAACTGTTTTCTGTGTTTTACTCTCTTGGGTATCAGCATCTTACTTCACGCTCCCTTCCTTTTTTCCGTTCTTAGCGGGAAGTACCTCACCGTGGTATACCCAAACCTTAACACCAACCTTACCGTAGGTTGTGTCTGCCTCTGCGAATCCGTAGTCGATGTCTGCACGGATCGTCTGAAGCGGAATGGTTCCCTCACTGTAGAACTCTGTACGAGCCATATCAGCTCCACCGAGACGGCCTGAGCAAGATGTCTTGATTCCCTTTGCGCCTGCCTTCATGGTCCTGCTCATTGTGGACTTCATAGCACGTCTGAAGGAAACACGATTCTCAAGCTGCTGTGCGATGGACTCTGCAACGAGCTGAGCGTTGTTGTCAGGTCTCTTAACCTCTTTGATATCAAGGTTAACGTCCTTCTTTGTGAACTTCTTGATGTCTGCCTTAAGCTTCTCGATCTCAGCGCCGCCCTTGCCGATAACAACACCGGGCTTAGCTGTATGAACGGTAACCTTAACCTTGTCTGCAGCACGCTCGATCTCGATCTTCGAGATGCCTGCGCTGTATAACTTCTTCTTTAAGAACTTTCTGATATTGTAATCCTCTACGAGGTTGTCCGCAAAATCGCCCTCTGCGTACCACTTGGAATCCCAGTCAGCGATGATACCGACTCTCAAACCATGGGGGTTTACTTTCTGTCCCATAAAGTCGTCTCCTTTCTTTACCTCTCATTAAGTACTACTGTGATGTGGCTCATTCTCTTGTTGATCCTGTAAGCTCTGCCCTGTGCTCTGGGATGGATCCTCTTCATTGTGGGTGCGCAGTTTGCGTAGCACTCTTCAACGTAGAGCTTTGATGTGTCCATTCCGTTGTTGTTCTCTGCATTGGCCATAGCCGACTTAACGAGCTTCTCGATCACTGTAGAAGCGTATCTGGGATTGTATGCTAATATTCCAAGCGCTGTGTTAACGTCTTTACCTCTGATTGCATCCAGTACGAAGCATGCCTTCTGAACGGATACCCTGGCATATGAAAGCTTAGCCGAGGGTCTTGTATCCTTAACGGCATTTCTCTCTCTCTTTATCTGAGATCTATGTCCTTTAGCCATATGGATGTAACCTCCTTTCATCGTGTCAAAAAAACTGTGTTATCCGTAAAAGTCATTACTTTCTGGATGTCTTCTTTTCATCCTTGCCGTGTCCGCGGTATGTTCTTGTTGCTACGAACTCGCCAAGCTTATGTCCTACCATGTCCTCGGTAACGTATACCGGGATGTGCTTTCTTCCGTCGTGTACAGAAATTGTCAGACCAACGAAATTAGGGAAGATGGTTGAACGACGTGACCAGGTTACGATCGCCTGCTTGTCACCTGACTTAACAACCTCATCTACCTTCTTTAAGAGCGAAGCGTCCGCGAAGGGTCCCTTTTTTAATGAACGTGCCATAGGTTCAACCTTCCTTTCTATTTAGCGATAGCCTTACCATTCTTACGACGAATGATGAGCTTATTGGACTTGTTGTTCTTCTTGCGGGTCTTAAGACCGAGAGCGGGCTTACCCCAAGGAGTTGAAGGACCGGGACGACCGATTCCGTTCTTACCTTCTCCACCACCGTGAGGATGGTCATTCGGGTTCATAACCGCACCACGTACTGTAGGTCTGATGCCCATGTGTCTCTTACGACCTGCTTTACCGATGTTTACGAGGTTGTGCTCGCCGTTTCCGATAACACCGATCGTTGCACGACAGATAACGGGGATCCTTCTCATTTCGCCCGAAGGGAGACGAAGGATTGCGTACTTCTCTTCCTTACCAACGAGCTGTGCAGCAGCACCTGCCGAACGAACCAGCTGTCCGCCGCGCTTGGGATAAAGCTCGATGTTGTGGATCTGTGCACCAACGGGGATCTTGCTTAAAGGAAGGCAGTTGCCGTTGAGCGCTTCAGCGTTCTCACCGTTCATGATCTTGTCGCCGACCTTAAGTCCCTCGGGAGCGAGGATGTATGCCTTCTCGCCGTCTGCGTAGCAGATAAGTGCGATGTTGGCTGTTCTGTTGGGATCGTACTCGATTGTCTTAACCGTTGCGGGGATGTCATCCTTGTATCTCTTGAAATCGATGATCCTGTACTTTGTTCTGTAGCCGCCGCCCTGGTGTCTTACTGTGATCTTACCCTGATTGTTACGACCTGCATTCTTCTTGAGAGTCACTGTAAGGGACTTCTCGGGAGTTGTAGCTGTGATCTGCTGGAAATCATAGCCGGTCATGTTTCTTCTGGAGGGCGTATAAGCGGTATATTTCTTAATTCCCATTTCTTATTCTCCTTCTGCGCAATATCTTTTCCCTATAAAACCGGGGTTCTCTGCGCTAATTAATTAAAAGAGGTCGATCTCTGCGCTGTCAGCTGTAAGCTGAACGATTGCCTTCTTTGTCTTTGCTGTCTTTCCGAATGTAGCGCCACGTCTGCGGGTCTTGCCGTCAAGGTTCATGGTGTTGACCGATGCAACCTTAACATTATTGAACATCTTCTCAACAGCTTCTTTGATCTGGTTCTTTGTTGCTTCGGTATTTACCGAAAAGGTGTACTTCTTGTCTGACATCATAGCCATGCTCTTCTCAGTAACGATGGGCTTAAGGATGACGTCGTAGTATTTAAGATCTGCCATTATGCGTATACCTCCTCGATCTGTGCAACAGCGTCCTTAGCCACGATCATCTTGTCATACTTTAAGATGTCGAATACGTTAAGAGCGTTGTATGTAACTGTGGTAACATCAGGAAGGTTCCTAGCGGAGAGGATCACGTTCTCATCCTTCTTGTCAAGAACTACAAGAGCCTTGTCAGCCTTGAGGTTGTTGAGCATCGCAACCATCTTCTTTGTCTTTGCCTCGTCAAATGTGATCTGATCAACAACGAGGAATTTCTCATCAAGAACCTTTGCGGTGAGGGCCGACTTGATAGCAAGTGCCTTCTCCTTCTTGTTCATCTTGAAACCGTACTCTCTGGGCTTGGGAGCGAATACTACGCCGCCGCCCTTCCACTGAGGACTTCTTGTCGAACCCTGTCTTGCACGACCGGTTCCCTTCTGTCTCCAGGGCTTTCTTCCGCCGCCGCTCACTTCTGCACGTGTCTTGGCGCTCTGTGTGCCCTGACGCTTATGTGCAAGCTGTGAAACAACAGCAAGGTGCATAACATGTGTATTAACATCTACGCCGAATACTGCCTCGCTCAGGTCGAGTGTGCCAACCTCGGCGCCTTCCATATTGTATACTTTAACTGTAGCCATTTCGGTTCCTCCTTTCTAAAGTTCTGTCAGTCCGCTTTCTTGACAGTCTCTTTAAGAACTATCAATGCTTTCTTGGGTCCGGGAACTGCGCCCTTAACAAGGATCACCTTGTTCTCTGCGTCAACTCTGACAACCTCAAGGTTCTGAACTGTCACACGAACGTTACCCATCTGACCGGGCATGTGCTTACCCTTGAAAACGCGTCCGGGTGATGTAGCGGCACCGTTGGAACCTGCATGTCTGTGGTACTTGGAACCGTGCTTCATAGGTCCGCGGCTGAGGCCGTGTCTCTTGATAGCGCCCTGGAATCCTTTACCTTTTGAGATTCCGGTTGCATCAACCTTGTCGCCTTCTGCGAAGACATCAACCTTGATCTCCTGACCGAGCTGGTACTCGGATGCATTGTCTACTCTGAATTCCTTTAAGTATCTCTTAACGCCTGCGCCTGCCTTTGCGAGGTGCATCTTAAGGGGCTTGCTTACAAGGTTTTCTCTGATCTGGCCGTATCCGACCTGGATAGCTTCGTATCCGTCGTTCTCTGTTGTCTTAACCTGTGTAACAACACAAGGTCCGGCAGCAAGTACGGTAACGGGTGTTAAAACGCCGTCTTCGTTGAAGATTTGAGTCATTCCGACTTTGGTAGCTAAAATAGCTTTCTTCATGTGTAACCTCCTAATTTCTACAGCGGATCGCTTTCGCGATCATCCTAGCTAGGACTTATTTAGCCTGCTTATTCTTCATCTTGATGTCGATGTAAACACCGGCGGGCATCTCGAGTCTCGACAGAGCATCAACTGTCTTTGAGTTGGGTGTGATGATGTCGATCAATCTCTTATGGGTTCTCTGCTCAAACTGCTCACGCGAATCCTTATACTTATGTACCGCACGAAGGATAGTGATAACTTCCTTCTTTGTGGGAAGCGGTACAGGGCCACTGACCTGCGATCCCGTCTTCTTAACGGTATCGACGATCTTGGCTGCGGATGCATCGATAAGCTGATGATCATAAGCCTTAAGGGTGATTCTCATTACTTGATTTGCCATAAAAAAAGTCTCCTCCTTTTCGCACTTTTCTTAAAAGTACAACAAGCGGCGACTGTACACTCACCCGTGTGTTTCATGATCTCTCCTTTAAAATTCCGGGTCAGAATGCCCGGTAGGAAAGAACCGAAGTTCACGGTTTATCTGCTCTGATGGACCTTGGGGCCCGGCAGAAGTTAAATTGTACAGTGACTTGTCGTCAGTTTTGTAAACTTGACATTCGCTCCACGGAAAAACCAGCAAGCAAGCTTGCTGCAACCTCACGCTTCTACGCTATCAACTCACAGCAAGAAACATACTATCATGCTTTTGTACATAATGCAAGCACTTTTTTTACGTTTTTTGAGAATTTTTACATATATATAAGAAGGAAAGCGTGCCTGCGGGAAAACAGGCACGCTTTTTCTATAAGCAAATGATTTCTGTGAACAAGGGGTTCAGCACAGTCTGAGAACTGCGTAGCTGAGCTGCTCATTGCCCATGCCGATGCTGATGCTGTTCCACTGATCGGCTGTTCCGTAGAAGTTGATCACCGAAAGGTTGTTACACTGTGCGAATGCGCTCATTCCGATGGTCTTTACGGAGGAATTGAGCGTCAGGGTCTTGAGCGAACCGCATTGTACGAATGCGCTCATGCCGATATCGGGCACCGTGCCGGTGATCCTGATCTCAGAAAGCGAACTACACTGTGCAAAGGCGCTCATGCCGATCGAAGGGATGTAGCCCGCGAACTCTACGCTTCTGAGTGATGTGCACTGCGAGAATGCACTCATCTCTATCTCAGCGTTCGCTTCGATCTTCAAAGTCGTGATCGTGTTGTTCTGCGAGAATGCTCCCATCGCGATCGAGGTGACTGTGTAGCCGTCGATGCTCGCCGGGATCACTACGGACGAAGACGTGCCCGTGTAACCCGTGATGACCGCCGTGCTTCCCGAATACCTGTAGGTCAGGCCTGTACTTGTTCCCTCACCGGGTGTGGGCACGGGAGCAGGTGACTGTGTGGGTGCGGGCTGCGTGGGTGTCGGTGACTGCGTAGGTGCAGGTGTCTGCGTGGGTGCAGGCGTCTGTGTGGGCTTGGGTGTCTGCGTGGGTGCGGGCGTCTGTGTCGGATAAGGCGACTGCGTCGGATAAGGCGTCAGTGTCGGGTAAGGAGTCAGTGTAGGCACAGGCGTCTGAGTGGGTTTCGGCGTGGCTGTGGGAGCAGGTGTCGGTGTGGGTGTTGTCGAACCCGCACTGACGGTGACAGGACAGTACGCACTCACATTGTTGCTTGCGGAAGCATAGATATAAGCCGTGCCCTGTGAAATGGCTGTAACAAGCCCATTGGCATCCACTATGGCAACACCTGTGTTGCTGCTGCTCCAGTAGATGCTCAGGTCCGTAGCGTTCGAAGGTGTGATGTAAGCCGAAAGCCTGGTCGAGCTGCCGACGTTGAGCTTCAGGGAATCAGGTTCGATCCTGACTGATGTGGGCGGGATCACAACATCGGAGATGTTCGAAAGATCCGGCATGCCGTAGCCGTAGTACTTGTCCCAGCCCGCGCTTCCGAGGTCTCTCGCGCTCGATTTGATAAGGCTCTCGATCTGAGCATGGGAGTATCCGGGGTGCTTGAGGAGAAGCATTGCCGCAACGGCCGAGATATGAGGTGTGGCCATCGAGGTGCCGTCGTACGTATCGTAGCCGCCGCTAAGGACGCAGCTCGTGATACCGACTCCGGGTGCAACCACGTCGACCGAATTACCGATATTTGAGAACTGTGCCTTGACATCGTTGATATCAACTGCGCCGACAACTATGGGCTCCGTCATGTGGGCGGGGCACGAGTACACGGTGTCGGAGTAATCATTGCCCGCCGCGCAGACAACAGTCACGCCCTTTTTGATGGCGTACTTGACGCTCTCATCGAGGTAGTTGCTGTGTCCGCCGCCAAGGCTCAGGTTGACAACTCCGGCGCCGTGGTCGGCTGCGTACCTGATGCCGAGACCGACTGTCGTGTCGGTTCCGCCGCCGTCGGTGCCGAGAACCCTGACGGGCATGATATAGACATTAAGTCCGGGAGTACAATCAACGATCGTACCCGCAACGTGTGTTCCGTGTGAGTTGTAATCTGTGGGATCCGTGTCGTTGTCGATATAGTCGTAGCCCGAAACGATCCTGCCGGTCAGGAACGGGTGGCTCGCCACGCCGGTATCGACAACCGCAACGGTGATCGAACCGCTGCCGACGGTCTGAGCATAGACATCGGCACCGAGCTTTGTAACGCCCCACGAGAGGAACTGATCCGGGTCCGAGGTGTACCCGCCGCCGGGATATCCGGGAGTCGGGGTGACGACAGGTGTGCCGGGATCGTAAGGATCGGGGTAGCCTGTGCCCGGTGTACCGGGGTCGTAGGGGTCAGGATCGGTAGTGCCCGGAACTCCGGGATAAAGGTCAAGCAGATCGTCAAGTCCGGGGATCCCCAGGTCAGGAAGATCGAGCCACGGGAAATCATCGAGGTCGAGACTTGCATTCACATCATTGGGATCGGGATAGACAAGGTCGTAGCCGCCGTCTATCCTTTCGGGGACATTGAGCTCGAGGCTCGTGCCGATATAAGCATCCGGCTCCGCCCATTCAACATCGTCGAGCTCGCAGATCTTCGTGAATGCGTCCTGCGCTGCGCCCTGCGAGTCGAACTGGATAACATATACATTATCGCTTCCTTTAATGGCATCCGTGAGGTTGATGCCGTCGAGAGGCAGACTGCCGCTCTTGCTCTTGACAAGGAGTCGCGCCGTCGCGAATCTGTCGGTCGCAGCAGTTCCGGAGCCGGCCTTGATGGGGTTGCTCTTTACAAGTCCCGCTACCTCGCCCGCAAAGGTGTCGAAGTCGTCAAAGCTCCTGACAACCGTCTTTTCGACCGTGTCCTGCTTTGCCACGACTTTGATCTTGCACTTGTAGGTCTTGGAGCCGACGGTGGCAGTCACGTAAGAAGTGCCGACCTTCTTGCCCTTGACCTTGACAGAAGTGCGGGTCGTCTTGACCTTCTTGAGGACCTTGGCCTTAGAAACGGACCACTGCGCGGTCTTCCCCGAAGAGAGGCCCTTGATCTTCACCGTATACTTCTCGCCGACCTCGATCGTGACCTTCTTGGCACTGATCTTGGTCTTCGCACTGCCCGGGATGTTCTCGAACATCAAAAGAAGAAGCGACATGATGACCAGGACAGCGCCCGCTCTCCTGAGAGCCGCTGCCATCCCGGACAGGATGTCCCTTCTTCGATTCTTTCTATATAAATTATTATCCATACCCTTACCACCCATTACGCTTGTTGTCTTATTCTACCACCTCAGAGTCATTTCAACAAGCGGACGGGTGAAATCGTATCGTGACACCGGACAAAACCGCATTCCGATACAGGGAATGAAAGCTTTCGGTTACCGGGCGAACCTATGCCTGATCGTTAATACACTTTGTCTCTGACAATCCTCCGGCTGCTCATAAACGTTATCAGGAAGTAGCCTCCGTAGATGAGCAGAAGTACCGCCGATGTAACGAAGATCGACTTCCAAAGCTCAGACGTACCGAAAGCCTCGAGGACAAAGGTCGCGAATTTCATTCCGAAGAATGAATGCACGATCGCGAGAACGAGCGGCATGAGGAAGAAGATCCCTGTCTGCTTGAAGATCGAGAATGTGATGTCCCTTTCTTCCGCTCCGATCTTTCTGAGCATCTCGTACCTCGCAAGGCTGTCAACGGCTCCCGACAGCTCCTTGAGAGCGAGCAGCGCGCCGCACGCGATAAGGAAGACAAGTCCTATGTAGAGCCCGAGGAATGTCAGGATTGCGCTCATACCGACAGTTGCGGTGAGCATCTCACCCTTTCCGACCGCCCAAAGGTATGCTTGGACTGTGGCGCCATCATGCTCGAGTGCAAGCTTTGTCGCCCAGAAATCGATCGCATCATTCACTTCACCGAGGATCTTTTTCTCGAGCTTGCTCCTCTCAGCCTTGTCCGTGATGCCGTGCTTTCCCACGAGGTTGTCGCTGTAGGTCTCGCGGCCCGCCACCACACTGTCGGGCACAAGGATGATGCCGAGGTTTTCATAGTCAATGGCCAGGCTGACGAACCCGTCAATGCAGCTGTCATACCTTGACCTCAGCTTCGTTCCGAAAACAGTAAGGTCCGGCTTGTCCGCGAGTACCTCGTTACGGATCCCGAGCATCTGCGAGAAATTACAGCTTACCGCATATTCGTTATCACCGAGCTCGACCTCATCCTTGCCGTAAAGCCTCATGACTGCGTTGTACTCGCCGATCCCCATGATCTTTTCGGCCGTGTCGTAGAAGATCCTGCTGTTGCGGCTCTTGATCTCCTCGTATCTGTCCCCGAAGAAGTCCGCCATGGTCAGCGCCTTGTCCTTATACTGTCTGTAGCGAACACTTTCCTTAAGTTCCGCCGTGGGATCGATACCGGCTTCCCCGAAAAACAGGTCGAGGTCGTCGCAGCATCTTTTGCCTTCAACGCTTATGTACTCAAGCGTGACTTCCACGTCTGCGGGGCAAAGTTCCTCCGCGTTCTTGTTCATCGAATTCCTGATCGAAAATGCTGATGTGAGCGTGCATATCGTGACAAAAAGCATAAGGCAGATCACACTCATCGAGAACACCATCGTATTGACCCTGCTGCTGATCTGGCGGAAGGTGAAGGTGTTGAGCCCCTTGTGGTAGAGCTTCTTTATGGACATGAGGATCCTGAGTATCAGCCCCGAAACCGACCAGAAGATCAGGAAGGTCGAGACGATGCCCATGCAGATGTAGACAAGGATGCTCTCCGGTGATAAAGAGTCGTCGGGCCAGCCCACACTTTTATAGGCATACCCCAGGATCACCGCTGCCACCGCGAAAACGATCACGCAGAGCACGGGGTTCCTCAGTCTTACCTTCTCGGATTTGTGCCCGCTCTGTATAAGGTCGATGAGCTTCATCCTGGTCACGGCGGTGCTGTTAAAGATCATGACCGCGATGTACATGATCGCAAAGAAGAAAACAGTCATCCAGATCGCATCGGTTGAGATCGAGAAGCGGTAGCGCGTCATGTCGGCTTCAAAAAGGTTGGCCACAACTGCGCTCATAAGCTGCGAGATCCCGATCCCGACAAGAAGACCGACCGCAAGAGAGCCGATACCGATCATCAGGGTTTCGATAAGAAGTATCGCCGAGATCCTGCGCTTGCTCATGCCGAGCATCATATAGAGTGCGAACTCGTTGCTCCTGCGCTTCATGAGGAAACGGCTTGCGTAGATGATCAGGAACGCGAGGACAAATGCCACAAAGACGCTGGTGCCCTCAAGGGCGGCCGAGAGCAGCTTTACGATATCGTTCGCGCTTTCGTCCACGAGCACTGTCGCTGCCTGTCCGCCGATGGCGTTAAATACGTAGAAGATCGAAACGCCGATTATAAGCGTAAAGAAATAGATCGCATAATCACGCAGGCTCCTGCGGATGTTGCGAAGGGGTATCTTAAAGAGCATCGCTAACATCACCTCCTAATAGAGTGACGACATCAATGATCTTGTCGAAGAACTGCTTTCTGGTGTCGTTGCCGCGATTGATCTCGCTGAAGATCTTGCCGTCCTTGAGGAAGATCACGCGCCTCGCATAGCTTGCGGAGAAGCTGTCGTGAGTTACCATCATGATGGTCGCGCCAAACTCCCTGTTAAGGTAGTTGAAGCGCTCGAGAAGCAGCTTCGAAGACTTCGAGTCAAGCGCTCCGGTGGGCTCATCGGCAAGGACGAGCTTCGGGTCGGTGATAATGGCGCGTGCCGAGGCCACTCTCTGCTTCTGGCCTCCGGACATCTGATAAGGGTATTTCGAAAGCACATCGGTGATACCGAGCTGCTCCGCAACCTCTTTGATCCTCTTGTCCATCGCGCTGACCGATCTCTTCTGGATTGAAAGCGCGAGCGAGATGTTCTCGTAACCTGTGAGCGTGTCAAGAAGGTTGAAGTCCTGGAAGATAAAGCCGAGCTTCTCACGTCTGAACCTGTTGAGTTCCTTGCCTTTGAGGGCAGTCACGTCCTGTCCCTCGAGGTAGATGTGACCTGCAGTCACACGGTCGATAGTAGAAATGCAGTTAAGAAGCGTGGTCTTGCCGCTTCCGGATGCGCCCATGATCGCCACGAACTCACCTTCGTCGACATTGAAGGAAATATCATCGATCGCCTTGGTGAGGCTTGATTTACTTCCGTAATATTTTTCCATCTGCTGTACCTTAAGTAATTCCATAAAAGTAATTTGCTCCTTTCGTCTTTCCGGTTATGCCTAAGACTTTAATGAAATTGCTCAGGTCTGTCGTTTTTTCAATCTTACGTAATCTTACAATTTTGTAACTTTTAATTACTTTGTTCTTTGTAAATCCGGATGTCACTGCGGAGTGTAAAAATCATTTTTTGTAAATACAAGCTCCACCTCAGTGTACACCCCTTCCTCGGATTCAATGCTTATCCCGTGTCCGAGGCGGTCGCAGAGGTTCTTTACGATATAAAGCCCCATGCCCGTCGACTTTGAATCCTTCCTGCCGTTCGCACCGGTGAAGGACTTTTCAAAAACGTTCGGCAGATCGGCCGCGGGGATACCGATACCGTTGTCGCGGAAGCGGAGGGTAGCCGCGGTACCCGACTCTTCGGCATATACGTTAATGACCACGGGTCTTTCCTCGCTGCGGTACTTGACGGAGTTGGCCATGAGCTGCCCGAGGATGAACTCGAGCCACTTGCCGTCGGTCAGAACGCTTATCTCAAGCCCGCTCGTCTCCAGCCTCGCATCGATCATCTGCAGCGCCTCGCGGTTCTTTACGGCGACGTTGCCGAAAGCCTTCTTGAGTGAAGTCTCCTTGATCACATAATCGCGCTCCGCATTTTCGCTGCGTGCGTAGTAGAGCACGTTCTCGATATAGTCATCGATCCTGCCGAGCTGTACGGCCATCTTGTTCTCTATCTCGGGGCTCTGACGGCACATGAGCCTCATGCTCGCGAGCGGAAGCTTCGCTTCGTGGACCCAGAGCTCGATGTACTCCCTGAACTCCTTGTTCTGCCTCCTGTACGCGGCCACGTTTTCCGCCATCGACTTGTCGCACTCGACAAGCGTGTCGACGAGGATATCACCTTCAAGGAAGCCCGGAGCTTCGAGCATTTCGGAGATGAGGTACTTCTTATCGAGCTCCTCGAGCGCCTTTACAAGTCTGTTGTAAAACTTCTTTTTGCGATAGTATTCCCACAGCTCAAAGGCCGTCGCCGCCATGACGAACACGATCGTTACGGCAAGGATGGCCTGAAACGGTACGGCAAAAGCGGCCAGAAAAATGATGATCACGGCAAGTGCGACCGCTCTTATCACAAGCCCCGGAACCCGGTCTTTAATGAATCCTGATACTGTCATGTTTTCTTCCCCGCCTCACTTTAATACATATCCCTGCTTCTTCCTGGTTTCGATAGCGTCAGGGACTCCGAGCTCGGCGAGCTTGCCGCGCAGCCTGCTGATGTTCACCGAGAGGGCATTGTCATTGATGTACTCCTCGTTGTCCCAGAGCGCGGTCATGAGGTCGTCGCGCGAGACGATCTCGCCCTGCCTGTCGAAGAGCACCTGAAAAATGATCATTTCGTTCTTCGTGAGTATCTGCTCCTGCCCGCCCCGTGCGAGGCTACCCTTTAAAAAGCTCACTCTGATGTCCCTGTACATCTCGGTCTGAACGGTCTTCGCGGTCCTCTTGAGGACTGCCGAGATGCGCAGGAGAAGGATAGTCGGGTTGTAGGGCTTGGTGATATAGTCATCTGCACCGTAGCTCATCGAAAGCACCTGGTCCATGTCCTCGGTGCGGCTCGTGAGCATGATGACGGGCGTCTCCTTCACCTTGCGATACTTCTGCAGAAGCGCCTCTCCGTTTTCACCCGGAAGGCTGATGTCGAGCAATATAAGGTCGGCGTCCGATGCCTCCATCTGCATATAAGCGTTAGAGAAGTCGCGAATGCACTCAACTGCATATCCTGATTTTTCAAGAAGGTTCGACAGCTCCGCGCACAGCGTCCTGTCGTCTTCAATAATGAGAATCTTATTCACATCGCTCTCCTATAAAATCAACTACCTGTTCCCTGTTTTTAAGTGCCGTAGAGGCACCGACAGCGGTCGTGCAGATCGCGCCGCAGGCGTTGCCGAATTTCAAGGCTTCTTCGACGGTCGCACCGTGAAGAATCTCCGAAGCAAATCCGGCGATCAGGTTGTCGCCCGCACCGGTTGCGTCAACCGCGCTTATGTTGCAGGCGTCGAGCCTGATCCTCTTGTTCCTCGATCTGAAGAGACAGCCTTTTGCGCCGAGCTTGATAAGAACATTCTTCACTCCCGCTTCGAGGAAAACTTCCGCCATCTCATCGGGGTCTTCCTTGCCCGAGAAGTACTTTGCTTCGTCCTCGTTGGGGGTGATGTAATCTATGAGCGAAAGGGACTCCTTCAGGTCCTTGAGAGTCAGCACTTTAAAGTTCGGAAGCTTCGTGTCGGCGAAGATAATCTGTCCCGCATCCTTCGCAGCGGTAAGGACTGCGTGGATGATCCCGGGGTCGTCAAAAGGTGCCCTGAAAAGCGATCCGAGGATGAGTGCCCTTGCATCCGTGAAGCTTGCGACATGCTCTTCGGGGTGGAAGTTGTAGCGGTGCGAGCCGTTGGTGATCGACTTTCTCGTACCGTCCTCATTCACGAACATGGTGGTCACAGGTGTGGAGTGATCAGGTGTGCGGACTACCTGAGCGGTATCCACGCCGCTGTCCATAAGCGTTTTAGCGATCATGTCTCCCGCGCTGTCATTTCCGAGTGAACAAAGGATTCCCGTGCGCATCCCGAGCTTTGCCGCTGCGATGCTGACGTTGACGGCCTCGCCACCGATATTGAGCGAACCCGATTTTGCACAAAATCCCGTGGCCGAGACCGGATTCGGATCAAAACCTCTTATTATTGAATCTATCAGCGCCGTGCCTATGCATATGATGTCATGCTTCATCGTAATTTCCTTTAAAAACGGATCCGGATATCCTTAAATTGTATGGTTATCTTTGATCCTTTTGATAATGATGATGTCAATATCATACCATAACGAGCCCCCGGATAAAAGAATAACCGCCTCGACACTGCATGTCGGACGGTTACCTGTATTTTACATGATTACCTATACAAACAGCCCCATATATAACAACAACTACCACTATGTTTCTTATCAGGAAGCCGGGCACTTCTCCGTTTTGAACAGTTTTCATCAGTGTCGTCGCTTCAGTCTGAAGTGTGTATTTTATCAGTTTCCCGACACACTCGATATGAACTCCCACTAAAGAAAGAAATAGATTTATGAGATTACTGAAAACAATAAAAAACAATGACACAATTAAATAACTTTTCGTAAGTATCGACAGAAAATTGATCAGAGCAAGCGCGCGTAACAATACAACTACGAAGCCAGCCAAAAAAACAAGTAGTTCCGCTATAATTCCGCTTTTGTCGTTTTCTCCTTTAGGCAGAACAAGATAAACAATTATAAAGATTCCTGCAGCAACAGCGTAAGAAAGCAGTGTTATAGCAAATTGAAAAACCGCTTTTGCCAAATAGAGCCTGTTTCGGTTTCCTATGATACTGATTTGGTTTTTTATCGTGTTGTACCTGTATTCATCCAGATAGATGAAGCTAAACAGAAGAGATATGACCAAGACCAACTCCATTTTTTCCGGAAGGACTTTTTCGACAAACTCCTTTCCTGTGGTATTGGTAAAAAACTTAAGATACACAGCATATGTTACAGATAATCCCATTATAAGCAGATTTATGTTAAGGTAAGTCTTACTGCTACGCAATTTGTAAATTTCTGCTCGGATAATATTCATCTAAATGCTCCTTAATGATCAATTGCATTTCAGCTTTTCACAGCGTTTTGCTCCAAGCCTCACAAGCAAAGCAATATATATAATTCCGCAAACCACAACCCCTATACCATTAGCTATACTCAGTGGCGTATTGGATAGATTTGACGCAGCAACCGGCAATATAAAAAACATCAATACCGGATTGTCTGCCGCTCCGCCGGACAAAACCATCAATCCCATTATCTGCATATATCCGTAATAGTATATCAAAAAAGTAAACAGTTCGTTCTTGGTAAAAAAATAAACAACGTCTATCACAAGAATTGAGACAGCAAATATAGGGATTGCCAATATCAATTTCAGAACAAATTCAACCAACTGACCGCACGAATACTCCTCTCCGAAGGGTACTGATATTAGTCCAATAACCAAGAGCGTGTACAATACAAGAGCAATAGCAACTGCCGTTATTATCTGTACTATGTATTTACTAAAGAAATACTGTCTCCCAGACAAATGCGTCATATAGAGATTCTTCAGTGTATGATTTTTACAATCATCAGAAATCATAGGCAAAAAGATTAGCATTACCGCCATAATGACTACCACAAAAATACCGGCAAAGGACAGGATTTTTTCTCTGGCCAATCCCGTTCTGATAAGAACAAATGATGCTCCGATAATACACATAGCCATGCTAGCTGTTGCAACATAAATATACGCTCTATGAAATGTTTTATATATTTCTCCTCTGATAAATCTCAACATTCTTTTTCCCTCCGAAAAATATCGGCACTTCCCTGTCCGATCAGATTGAGGTAGTACTCCTCCAAGCTGTCATGCACTTCAGAAATCGAAAAAACATCAATGTCGTTTTCTGTTAAGGATCGTGTAATGATATTTGTTTTTGCCCCACAATTATAGACTCTTAACTCACCGCTGTCTGTCTCGAAAATATCGTGGCAAAACAACCCCTCTTCAAGGATTTTCTTTGCGCGCTCCTTGTCATCTACAGTGATTGACAGATAGCTATTACTTTTCTTTGCTATATCCGAGGCGCTTATTTCTTCCAGTAATACACCCTGATGTATAAATCCATATGTGGTGGCCAACTGCGACAACTCGCTTAAAATATGACTAGAGACAAGGATAGTCGTTCCATATTCTTTGTTATACCTTATAAGAACATCCCTTATTTCTTTTATTCCTACCGGATCCAACCCATTAATCGGCTCATCCAGAATCAAAAGATCAGGTTTTCCCATCAACGCAAGTGCAATCCCAAGTCGTTGTTTCATTCCGAGCGAGAACGCCTTGTATTTTTTCCTTCCGACCGTTCCCAATCCCACACTGCCAAGCAATTCGTCGATATTACAGTCTTCTGGGGAAAGACCACGTATTATTCGATAATATTCAAGATTCTGATTTGCGGACAAATAAGGATAAAAGGATGGTGATTCTATAAGCGCTCCTATTCTCGGATAATACTTTTTGTTATCATCGGCACTTTTGCTGTCAAACAGCAGCACTTCTCCACCGGATATGCTTTCCAGCGAAAGCACCAGTTTCATCAGTGTGGTTTTTCCGGCCCCATTTTTTCCAACAAGTCCATATATCTCACCTTCATTAACCGATATATTTACATTATGTAGCACTTCGCTATTTCCATATTTTTTGCACAGATCCTGTGTATAAAGTACCTTTTTCACAACCATCCTCCATTTCCGATTTACAATCACTTATTGAATTTATTTACCGTATTAAAAAATGAATCATGCCTGAATACTCACGCTTCCTTTGTAATACAATTTGTTATACAACTCGCACTTTGAAAGCAGCTCTTCGTGTTTTCCACATGCGATTATCTCCCCTTGATTCATTACATATATCTTATCCGAATCCATTATCGTCGACAATCGATGGGCGATTATTATTCTTGTGCAACCCTGTTTAGACAAATATTCTGAAATTTTAGCCTCGTTAATCGTGTCCAACGAGCTGGTTGCCTCATCAAACACCAACACTTTTGGCTTATTCACCAAAGCTCTTGCAATCAGAATTCTCTGCCTCTGACCTCCCGAGAAATTCTGACCAAGATCAGATACCACTGTATGATATTTCATAGGGAGGCTTTCTATTTCTTCATCAATACGTGCTACTTGTGCCGCCTCATACACAAGTGATTCTTCTGCTTTCTCGTTCCCAAGTAATATGTTTTCCATAATGCTTTTGTTGAACAAAATTCCATCCTGTGGGACGATTCCCATTTGTTTCAACAATGCTTTTTTTTCATACTCTTTATAATCCAACCCGTCGATATATACATTTCCTTCCGTTGGTTGAAACAACCCTACTATTATTTTTCCAAGCGTGCTTTTACCTGACCCTGAAGGACCAACAATGGCTACTTTTTCTCCCGCGCCAACTTCCATGTTTATATTGGTAAGCGCCCTCTTCGTGTTTTTACTATATGAAAAAGACAGATTGGTCAGCTTAATATTACCTGAAATCTCTTTGACCAATTTTCCATATTCATTGGGTTGCTCTTTTTCCCATATTTCATTAACCCTCTTCACAAAAGAGCCTGCAACCAAAAACTGAGTAAAACTGCCATATACCGATGCTATAAAGCGGAAAAACATTTGTGATATGGTCTGAAACGCTATTGCTTCACCAAGTGATATTAAGTTGCTCATAAAAAGGAAAAGTCCGATCAACAATACGAATATGGGTGCAAACATCTGTATTGATTCCGTCACAATGGTTTGCAAATATGAGTAACGTATTCTTGTCACGAATCTCCTTACTGCAGTCAAAAAAATGGAATGCCAACCCTTGTATACTTCCTCTTCAAGCCCGGCCATTTTTACTGCCGATATTGCAGTAATTGCTTCAACCTGTCTGCTATATGCTCTTGATTTTTCTACATTCTCTATATCAACCGATTCCTGTAATTTCGGATATACAAGAGCGATCAAAGCAAACTCCACCACCGCAAATAAAACAGATGCACCGGCTAGTAACAAGGACTTGTTGAACATATATACACATACTATTACAATTGACCCAACATCTATAATTCCTGATACAACCTGAGTAGACAGTAATTCTTTTATGGCAGTAGTACAGTTTAATCTATATAGTATATCACCGGCTGATCTAAGTTCAAAATAGCTGTATGGCAACATTAAAAGTTTTTTAAAAGTGTCAGCCTCAATCTTTTCAGACAAATATACATTCAACGAGATAATCTTCAAAGATCGAAGTATTGAGATTAAAACATATGACGCGAATACTATTCCAAGCCCTGCTATATATTTTACCGACGAACTGTATTCATTTCCGACAGTAACCTCATCTATTACCCACTGAACAAAATTGGGCAAGTAAAAAGTGATACCATAAACTATACTCATCGCACACAGGATTATCAAAAGAAGCGCTTTTCTGTGTAACAAAGCCTTACCGATGTACCGCCACGGATGTTCATTGCTTTTTTTTTGCCGAACAAATTGTTCATTCGGACTCGGTAATGCTACATATGACGAAAAGCCGGCGCAGAATTCTTCAAACGTCATTTTTATCCGTCCCTTTGCCGGATCCATAACAGTTACTGTTTTATTCGTAAACTTTTCCACTACGACAAAATGGTTTTCTTCCCAGAATACGATGAACGGTATATTGGGCTCAAATAAACTGTTAATATTTGAAATCTTATATATCTTAGTTTCTATATTCTTACTTCTCAGGTAATCTCTTATCTGAATGATTGACATACCGTCCCGTCCGACATCCAACTCTTTCTGAAGATCACTGACCGACTCTTTGCTTTTATAATAATTCAAAATCGCCACGCAGCAACATAATCCACATTCCGTTTGAGTCAACTGCCTGATCACAGGTACGTGTTTTTTTGTTTTTTTAACTATCATCTTTGACTTTATATCTCCAATCCCAACACAGCCGGTATTTCCGGATCCAAAATTCTTAGAACCTCATAAGCTATACCTGTCACTCCATTCATAAACCCTTCATCATCCATTATCTGCGGATCTCCCGTTTTTATAGAAGAATTCATTAATTCGTCCAGAAAAATATTTTTCTCTTCCTCAGCAATTCTGCCCAATTCCTGGATCCTCATGTATTTATTCATAATCAATAACGCGTCAAGTTGTCCGGCCGCTCCGTGGCAAAGCCCCAAATTCGTGTTTTTTTCAAAGAATGTTCCCGACATAATCTGTTGATTGACAAAAGCTATGTCATGATCAATCGTTTCTATCCACCTTTTTTTCGAAGAATCATTGTAGTGTTCGAGGATATCCTTAACCTTTGTCCTGGCTATTAGTATTCCGGCCGAACCATGACACCAATATCGGAATGTGACAAACTCTTCCGGATATCTTACATCTCTCCAACCACCTTGTTCTTTGCAAAAATACCGGTTTTCTATATTGATTTGCTCCATTCCAAGCTCTATAAAGTCTTTTTTGTTCCTAACAGCCCCATACTTGATCAATGCCCACGCGCAGCCGGAATAGCCATGCGCCAGACCGGTCATCGGAACGAACCTGTCATTGCTCATATCGTCAAACAACTTCTCTGCAAGCATATCTATCTTTTCCGAAATTATAGGATTGCAAATGGTTTGTTCTATATCGAGTGACATAATTATCGTACCGGATATTCCAACGATTATATCCTGTGACTGAGAGACAAGATCATCCTCATTCATTGTTCCATAAGTCTTTACAAGTATATCTAAATACTCTTTTTCTCCCGTAGCTTTATACAGCGTATATGTCAGATAAACAAACGCTCCGACGCCATTAAAGAACGAATAGTTATCTTTTGTAAACGTGTTATGTAATCCTTTATACATAGCTTTTGCTACTTCTATATATCTTTGTTCTTTCGTATACTTTGCAAGATATACAAAAAAAAGTACGATTCCTCCACAATCATATATACTGCAATTATTGATGCTTATAAAACAGTCGTTAGGCATTTGATAATTGGTAATTAATTGACACTCTGATCTGTCTTCCGACCATGAAAGAAATCCATTTATCCACTCTGCTACTCCTTTTACGAACCCGAGACTGCTTTTATCATCCATCGGAATCCTGATCCGTGAAGTTTTCTCCGACTCATCCATCTTTGTTACTGACAAAGCCTTATATATGTAGTGTATCTGTTTCTCCAAATCTTTTTCACACAAGCTATTAATGTGATCAGAAATAATATCCGCAAGACTTCTTTCGTAATAATCCTCAATTTCCACATTATTGATAAACACACTTTTCTTATCAAACAATGCATATACATACGGGACATCGCCCCTTTGAAGTTCTACTTTTTCCTGTTCTGCCACCCTATATAACGCTGTCTCCTTCTCTCTTCCATTAAACAGCTTATCCAACATAATATTGCCGGCTTCATCACTAACCATATAATCAGGATATGTGGACGCTTCCAATAACCTGGCAAAAACTGCAGTAGGACGTAATACCTGCCTTACCTTAGCTTTTATCCCTAGAAGATAATCCGATATTTCTTTCTTGTATTTTTCCAGAACCGCATATGCCTCTCTGAATCCTTGTATTATTTCATTTTTGTATTTTCTGATATTGACACTCACATCACCGTCATATACTTTGTTGTCATAGCGATCCACCGGTGTTTCTACTCTGTCAAAATGGACATTATCTGTTCCCTTGTCCTTTAGAACGCAGCTGAAAAACTTTTTCGATTGCTGACCTTGGTTTGACGCTATTCCTCCATCATCAAAGTCTAAGGAACCAAATGTAGCTTTGGTCGTAATAAACATTGTTCCCAAAACTGAACAGTTATAATCCGCAAATAAGTTTTCGAGCGCACTTTTATTACCTTTATTTTCCCCGGACGTTGTATTTTGCGACAAAGTCTCCAAGTCAATGACCACCGGATATTTCTTTCCGCTGATAACATTTTCTCCGTGAAGATCTGTACAGATCAATCCGTAACTTGCCGCCAATATTACTCCTGCATTATAGTAATATTCCTTTAGTTCTTTATGAGTTCTTTTATTACTTGTATATTTCTCAACAAATTCCTGCCAGCCATAATCCCCTCTATCAATAGTAACAGTTGTACCAAGGTCACAATTCAGTTTCTTTGACAGTATATTGATCACATGATCGTAAACAGTATCAGGTGCGAGCGAATGAGGTTTATATACAAGTTTGGCATTCTTAAACTGTATAATAAGAACTTTACGCCCATGATTATGCGTGTCACCTGATGATGTCTGTATTGTGACCATTTCAGAAACATCTATTCCAAGCATGCTTTTCAGCATTTTACGGTCTTGAAACAGTCTTTTCAGACACTCTGTCCATGCGGCAACCTTATAGTTCACTCTTCTGTTCAACAAAGAAAACAACCTGGGATACTTGCCTTTTAGCATATTTAAATAGTCATATTCACCAAGCAGCTTCATATATGACCTATATCTGTCTTCCGAAGTTTTTCCGATCAGTTTTTTATCCTCAGATAGTCTCCTTATTTCAACAACCAGCATTCTGACCGCAAACTGAACTAACTCTTCAATCAGCTCATTGGCCCAATTACCAATCATTTCCGAAATACATTCTTCTCTGAGGTATCTTCTTCCCTCCGTCAAAAGGTATTTTTCCAATTCCGGCAATCCGTCTTCAACAAATGGAATGAAAAAATCACCAAAATAGGGATACCATACTTCTCTTAATTGTTCTGTTATTTCCCATTCTGTCTTGACCACTTAGCCACAGCTCCTCTCGATGACATAGTAGATTCTTTAACCCCACAATAAGCCGTTTGCATTTTTTTTGCAACGCAAACGGCTCATTATGTATTTGCACTACATGATAAAGAGAATACTTATCAAAAGTATTTTCAGCACTTGGATGTGCATGCTGATGTAGGGCATGCTGCAGCATGAGTAGTTGCATATGCTGCGCCGATAATCGCAAGTGCAAGTCCGGCTATCGTGATAAAGTCCGAACCTCCATTTACTGCATCACCACTCAATAATTCATCAATTTCCTGTTCGGAAATAAATCCAAGATTATTCATTTTTCCTCCTTATTAGCACTTACTTGTGCATGCTGAAGTAGGACAGAAATCCATACTCACCGTCATTGCAAACACTGTCAATGTCAGCCCGATAGTACCGAGAATTGTTCCCAGCTCAGAGCCACCGTTAACAGTTTCTGATCCTAAGAGACTGTCTATCTCCTTTTCGGAAATAAAGCCAGCTAATTCCTTTGAATTTTTCATGACGCTCTCCTCCTTTCTGATTATTAATAATTATATTTAAATGGCCATTAAATAATTATTCTCCTACTCACTTTCATTTGAGGATTCAACCTCCCCATAACGGTACAGTTTATAGTATTCTCCTCTGCGTTCCATCAAAGCATTATGCTTCCCTTGTTCAACCAAAAGCCCGTCTTTTATCACATAGATACAGTCCGCATCAACTATCGTAGACAATCTGTGAGCAATAATAATTCTCGTGCATCCCATTCTTGAAAGGTACGCAGATATTTCTCTTTCATTTACATTATCCAAGCTGCTTGTTGCTTCATCGAGTACAAGTATTCTTGGTTTATGCAATAACGCTCTGGCCAACAGTATCCTTTGTCTTTGTCCTCCCGATAGATTCATACCCATTTCAGAAACAAGAGTATGATATCCCATGGGCATGGCCTCAATTTCGCTATGAATACAAGCTATTTTTGCTACTTCTTTTACGTCTTCAAGACAACATTCATTATTCCCCAGTATGATGTTTTCCAAAATAGTATTATTAAACAAAACAGCATCCTGTGGCACTATTCCTACCTGTCCGCATATGCAGTCCTTGGCATATTCTCCCAATTCCAATCCGTCGTACAAAACCTTGCCATCAGTGGGTTTATATAACCCAACCAGAAGCTTGCTAAGCGTACTTTTCCCCGAGCCCGACTCTCCAACTATTGCTATTTTTTCTCCTGCTTTTATATGTAATGTAAGGTTTTTTAATACGGTTTTTGATTTTTTTGTATAAGAGAACGAAACATTCTCAAGTTCCACATCTCCGGTGAGTTCTCTTTGTACGCCATCTTGATTCACCTCATCCTCTTGTGCAAACCATATATCAGAAATTCTTTCAAGCGTCTGAGACGCTATCAGAATTCGGGGATAGGCATTTACAAGGGTAACGCCCAATCCAAAAAACGTTCCTGACAGAGATTGGAATGCTATAACCTCACCAAGAGAAATAGACTGTTGATAATATAACCAAACCCCCAAACACAACACAAATACAGGTGCAAACATCTGCAGTAGTCCCATCGTTACGTTAAAGAAATTAGATACAAGAATTCGATTTTTGTATGCCGACAGCAAGTTTTCGTATTTTTTTTCCCATTTGCTATATACATTCTTTTCTATACCGGAAATCTTCACCGGTAAAATCGTGTAAATCGCTTCTATCTGCGCTGCTTGTGATTTCGTCTGCTCGTATATTTCTCCATTTATAGCCTGTGTCATTTTAGGCTGCAAGCATAAAACTATAGTGATTATGATTGCAAATATAAGTATTGTAAAAGCGGTAAGCATAAATGATTTATAGATCATAAACCCTATTATCGTAACCACGCTTCCAACATTTACTATTCCCTCAAGTAACTGTCCCGAAATCAGATCTCTGACACCCGTCGTACATTGAAGTCGATACAACAGATCGCCGTTAGATCTGGTTTCAAAAAACTTATACGGAAGCATTAGTAAATGTTTGAAAGTGTCTGCTTCCAGTTTTCTACTTAAAAAAACATTAAGAACCACAAATCGGAGAATACGAAGGTTGGTAACCATGAAACATCCGCCCATAAGTCCCACCAGAATTCCCATAAAAAGTGGCAAAAATCCTGCATTTGTCTCAGATGTAGCCTTGTTTACGATTTTTTCAACAACGGTCGGTATCAGCAGGTTAAGTCCATAGGAAATAAGCATACAGATCAAGACCTGTACAACAAGGCTCTTTTTTTCAAAAATATAATGGAACACGTTTCTCCACGGATTGTATGCCCTTTTGGTAACCGGTTTGAATCCTTCTGTAAGCTCCGTAACAAGAATCACATTCGAGAACAATGCTTGAAACTCATCTTTCCCAATTTTTCTGATTCCATCTGCCGGATCTACTAAAAAGACCTTTCCGTCGGTTATTTTATTTACAATCACATAATGCTTCTGTTCAACAAACGCTATAAATGGTTGTTTGATATGTTGTAATTGTTCAATATTCTCAACTTTAAAGCTCTTGGCATCTATACCTCTGTCTGCAAATAACTGCTTCATTGATCCGATCGACAGACCATCCCGACCGATATCCATACAATCCTGAAGCTCTTTTATTGATTCTTTGCTTCCATATGCGCGAAGGATCATTGCGCAACAACATAATCCACATTCTGTATCCGTAACCTGTCGGATCAACGTTATTTTTTTCATCATTCCAGCCATAAAAAATCATCAATCTCTTCTCTTTTTATCGCTCGTAATATAGAATACCCAATACCAGAGATTCCCAACATCATCCCCTTGCACTTACTATATTCGGCATCTTCTTTGTTCCATCCATGTTGTATATGCTTCTTAAACAACATTTGATATGTCTTTTGACAGTCCGACTCAAGTTTCTCGTCTTTTAATACCAAAGAAGCGAATCTGAGAATATCCAGATTTCCTATGTCTCCATGGCAATACACGATGTTATATCCTATGCACTCTTTCTTTACATTTTCAATGCAACACTCAATTTCGTAATTCAGACGCTCATCCGTATATCCTTCTCTTTTTAACAATAACCATGCAAGCAGTATCCCCGGAGCACCGTGACACCATGCTTTTGAAAAGCCTTCCTTCTCGTCCGAAGTTTTCCATGTTTTTGCTTTCTCGTTCCAGAAGTATTTTCTTTCATGTTTTAAAAGTTTTACGAATGTTTTATAAACCTTATCATCTCCATTTATAAGATATAAACGATAAAGAGCCGGAAGAACTGCCGCAACTCCATGAGCATACCCTGAGTAGCGGCTTGTTCTATCCCTCTGTTCTATAATCCTTTCGATATGGTTATAAACAATCGAAAACTTGGATTCTATCACCCTTTTTAGGTTCTGATCTTCTGTATTTTGATATACGGTTAAAAGGACTGTAAGTAGTCCTGTTGTCCCCCCGATAAGATCAGTCTCTATTGTGTTTTTAACACATTCTTCAATCACTTCCAGGCATTTTATTAATGCATTACGAACACGACCTTCTTTTGATATAGAAAAGGCTTTAAAAAGAATATATATATATGAACCAATCCCGATATAACCACCTACAAATTGCGTGCAATTATATGTTTCGTCTTCAATGACTCTTATAATCGGCTCAATAGCAGCCCTACTCATTTCAAGGTATTTTTGCTCCCTTGTAATCTTCCAAAGATTCTGAAGGAACAATGCTATTCCTGAGTTTCCATTATAAAAATCCAGATCGGATACTCCGTAACTCCAATCATTTGAATCAAGTTTTTCTGTTGTACTGTGAATCCAAAAAGCATCTTTTTGTCCCCCGTTACTTACACCCGTAAACGCCGTATCAAGTAAATAATCTCCTATCTGTTTTGCAACCTCATAGTATTCTTCTTCACAAGCTGTTGATTTTTGCCTTAAAGCGGCTCCATATTTAATCTTTGTATTAAATCTGTTTGAGGCAACACTGTAAAACGAGATTTTTATCAGTTCCAGCTGTTTTTCCAATTCATGCTCGGAAACAGAAGACATTTTTTTTCGAAAATGAGCTTTGGGACTGCTTACCATTTTTGCAGGCATTTTTACGCCATAGCCGTCATAAAGATCGATCTCATCAAACTTCATCGAATAATAAGGTATGTCTCCTCTTTTCATCGCCCTTATTTCACTACGGATCAGTCTCGGTTCCGTCTCATATATTCCTATCCTGGATAAAACCATTTCCCTCTCTATGGTACTAAACATAAAGTAGGGATGTTGAGATATGCTTTGCAATTGTCCATAATAGTATGTAGGCCGTAGAATTATTCTCATCCTTGCATTCCCAAACAATTCTTCTACCCATGCAATAAACATTTCCTTTTTGTTTAGAATGAATCTGTACATTAAGGAAAATCCTTGAGAAAGATCATCAAGGTAGTCTATGCTATCAACTACTTTTCCATTGTAAGTTGGCAAGTTTTCTTTTCCCTTGATCGTACCGTATTCTCTTGTCAAATAAACGCTATCTGTTCCGTCATTCACCAATTTCACTGATTTAAGTGGTGCAACCTGGTTTTCCCTATATATGATCCCCCCGGTGTTAAAACTCGAATCAGAATCACCAAATCGTATCTTATTAGGTAGAATTCCAATTGATTGAACAGAATCAAGCAGGTATTCAACCGCCTTATGATATGCTCCCTCTTTATCAAATTCACGACTCTTTGGTTCTGCAGAAAGAATAGACTCCAAATCGATCATAACAGGATCCGAACCGCAGGCTATTATGTTTTCAAAATGCAGATCTCTTGCATTAATGAGATACATAAGACAACACAAGATACCCATTTTTCTGAAATATTCATGTATCTGATGTTCAGTTTCACATCCCCTGTATACTATATCTTCAATAAACGAGCCGTGTTTTGCTTTTACAATCTTTATTGTTTTAAGTTTATTATCCTCAAACTCTTTCTGCATATTAAGTCGAGTTAACAATTCCTGAAAACCCAGATCCACATCACATTCTCTGGGTTTGTAGTATACTTTTGTGTTTTCAAAGACTACACATGCGACACTTTTCCCATCACAATGAGCATCTCCCAAAGAGAAGCGTACATCGGTTATTTTCCCTAATTCTTCTCCCTTGCCAAAGGCTTTATTAAGCTGTTCATATACAAGAGCAACTTCATCAATTACTGATGCTAAATAATCAGAAGATAACTTACAAGTTGTATCAAGCAATCTGACCAACTCCGGATATTTTTTGTATATTTTCTCCCTGTATTCATCTTCCCTCAGCATCTCATGAATAAAGAATTGATATCTTTCATTACTATCATTGCCTTTCAATAGATGTCTGTTTTTTGCTTCACTAATTTCTTCTATCATCGTACGAATTACTATATTACATAATCTGTCAGACACTCTGAAAATATACCCTCTTACGAAACCCGTATTCTCTTTGATAACGCTGCAACCATTAAGTTTATCTTTCAGTACGTCCACATATTCTGCAACGATGGGCTCGTAAAAGAAAAAGAACCTCATCCGATGCATTTCATCTTTGCTAATAAATGCATCCAATGTTTTTCTATACTTTTTTAAATCATTAGTTTCATTTTTGGCTTGGGTCTCGATTTCTCCTATTCTCTTTCCAAAAACCTTTATCAGATAATCATCTAACTTTTCGTCTCCTTCAAATTCCGGAAATACATTCCCCCAAAACTGTTTGTAAGACATTGCATTTTCTGACACTTTTCTTCCCCCAAAAATAGATAGTTAAATGCTCTTACTGATCAACATGTCTATCGTCTCGCAAGTTCCTGTAAAAATCTGGTCAGACCGATTTAGATTTAATCAAGGGGAAACTGCAAGCATTGATGTCGTCTCCGCTTGCAGTATCCAATTGGCTGATTAATTACATGTCTGTTGGCATTCCACTGTTGCTGTGCAAAGATAACCGTCATTGCCCATGCATGCGCTGACAATACAGCCTGCAAATGTCAAGCAGAATTTTACATCGTTAGGTAACCACTTTTTTACATAGTACGGTAAGCAGATTTTTACATTGTATGGTAAGGAGTTTTTTACATTGTTCGGTAAGGAGATTTTTACATCTCCTGATAGGTAATTCCGTTAGGTAAAGTACCTTGTCAACTAAATAGATCAGGATGTTTAAGTCGGTAAGATTCCCCTCTGAACGAGTAGCAGTTCGCATGGTGGAGTATCCTGTCCAACAGAGCGGTGGTAAGCACCGGATCCCCCATCATCTCTGCCCAGTCAGTAATCTCCTTGTTCGTGGTAAAGATGATGGATGAGGTCTCATAGGTATCGCTGATAAAAGTAAAGAAGCGGTTCGCCTGGCTTCTGCTGATAGGTGTGTAGCCTATCTCGTCTATGATTATCAGCTGAGCCTTCTTAAGGTTCTTAAGCCTGAAGCCTGCAATACGTTCGGTTTC
>JAEEGK010006718.1_pt1 | contig 27614 bp, 16 predicted proteins | sample 8958771 | NCBI WGS metagenome assembly JAEEGK01 (sample SAMN16246547, study PRJNA631951) | gut metagenome | biome: gut microbiome; feature: rumen; material: SC-attached | host: Bos | place: Iran: Karaj | collected 2018-10 | reverse complement strand
AACCGGCGTCTCTTGTGGGTCGTGGCTTTCTTCGGCTTCGTTGCCGCCTGTGTCGCTACCGCTACCGCTTATTCGGCGCGGGCCATGTGTAACCACCGATGACGAGTAATCATCAGGACTATCCGCACCTATCGTCAAACCATTGCGCACAGACAAAGGCAGATGGGATCCAGAACCAGCCATTGTTGACGTGGACTGAAACTCATATGGCTTAGTAACCACGTTGTGCTCAAACGCTTGCTTGTTTTCGCTCGTTTTGAACTGTGCTTTACTCGATGCCAAAGGAAGCATCAGCATTACCATTACAATCGTTAAAAACTTCATTGCTTTCATAATTCTGTCCTCCTGTCATTTAATGTAAAACACTACGCAATGTCACAGCCCTTTCGCCATCTACAACACGGATGTTATATACGCCTTGAGCCGCGATGTTGAACGATGCCACATTGTGCAGGTGTTGCCCGCTGGCTATCAGCTTGCCGGTCATATCATATACGTACGCCGAGCTACCCTCCGGCAACCCGCGAAGCGTCAGCGTATTGCCGTCACGGTAAACGCCAATCGTCTTCGTCCAACTGTCGCTGCTTGTTCCGGCAACCTCCGTCACTACCTCATCCTTTTTGAGCACAGCCGAGATAGCGAATCGCTCGTCAAACCTTCCGGCTTCAGTGGTGAATACGTAATCATGCACAAGCAAGTCTGTCGTCAAACCTGTCTCGTAGTCCGTCAGCAGCAGTCGTGCCAGCCTGCTCACATCATTGCTTTCGCTGATCGAGTAAACATGCTCACCTGCTACCGTAGCGATATATCCCATCGGTATAACCTGCGCCGCTGCTTGTTCGTTCAACAGGTTGTATGCCAATGCCGTGCCGCTGGCAAACGTGTAGGTCTTCTGCTCGTTTTGGTCAACGAACCACTGCTCCACATCCTCAAAGTCTTTCAAGCCGCCTTCATATTTGTCGTGGATAATCAGACCTGCTTTTGCTTCGACGGCCTCATTATCGCCGCGCAGCAGCACATCCAAATGCACTTCAGGCATTTCTCTTTGTGCTTGCATGTACCGCGGAGCAACGCCTGCTGCTTGCGGACGAGTGCCACGCATATAGAATGTACCCTCATCTTTCGTTTGGATGAAGAATGCCGAGAACGCAGGAATAGCGTATGTAGCAACATATTCGGAGTGATAATCCGATTGCGTGTCATACGGCACGGTGATGAAACGCTTGTTCGATGCTTGCCAGTCATATGTTCCATCCCAGACGCCGGTAGTCGGATCTATGTGTTGCACATAACCTTGTGCAACAATCATGAGCGTGTCATTGGCGTTCCCCGGGCTGGCTGTTCCTGCCTTGTACTCCGTCAGATACGGGTTACCCACAAAGTTCCAACCCACATTGTTTGCAGCCAACGAGCCGGAGCCATAGGCATCATAACCATAGTTACTTACACTTACTCCGATCTCACGGCTGGCATCCGATGTGATGTTGCCTGTCTTGACAGGGAATCGGATGATTGCTATCGGACGACCGCTTACTTTCGGCTTGGCAGTTATCTCATAACCTATTCCAGCAAAGAAACTATGTTGCGTTTCCTTATTATCTCCGTACCATTCCCAGCCGCTTACGTGCGTACCGGATGCGCGCGTCTCACCATTGTAATGCTTTACCCAAACATTGAAATCATCACTACCAGTCTCGTCGTGAACATCAGTAAGCGCCACATCATACGGCATTGCGAACGTGTAGTAGTAGCGGTTATCTATATATAGGTCGTACTTCACACCGCTGGTAGTAATTGTACCGCTCTTGACGCATAAGTCAGGATATCTGTATGTCGCCTTGTTATCCAAGAAACTATAGCCGCCGCGCATGTATATCGTATCGAACGACATATTGTTGCTAACGATTGCCTTGCCACCCGGATAAATGTACAGGTTTGCAAAGTTTCCGCTACCTGAGTTGGTGGTCATTGTTCCACCATTACGGATAATAACATCAATATATTTTGCGGTTGCGTTGCGTATATCAGCAGTTGCGCCGGGTAATGACTCACGCAATTGTGCTTCCGTCTTCGATGTCGTCAATATCAACGGAATAGTCACTACCGCTTGTTTGGATGTGCCGCTTTCTGTCGCCATGATGTACAGCGGTTTCGACGGATTCGATTGCAGACCACTGATGGTGCTTATTTTGTATATGTCACCACCAAGACTTGTCATTGTCACGGATGACGGCGACGCATCACCTATCGCGGCTTGCACACCCGATGCACTGCCACCATTGGGATAACTTACCACAATCGCATCTGTTCCCCATTCCATCACCTTCAGTGACAGCGGTTGCACTTCTTGTAATGTCAACAAGCGCATCTCTGTTACACGAGTTCCTGAACTGGCATGCAAGCCCCAGGTGGTTGAGCCGGAATAGGTTCTTATCGCCAATGGTTGCGCATTATTCGTTACGGTTATCTGGTATTTCGCATCACCTACACCGCTGACGGATGTTGCCTGCTGAGCTAATGTCCACTTGTATTGGTCGCCGGGTGAGCCGCTAACAGTACCTGTGGATTTTCCCACCTCACTTCCGCTAGCCGAACCGAATAATGCATAACTTACGCCACTGCCGTTTTTGAAGTTTGTTAAACCTAAAATGACTTTCGGCGAGTTACTGGTATTATCTTGATACAACGTAAAACTATTCGTGTTCTCGCAATATGCAGTTGTCGGTGCACTCTCGCTATTCACACGGATAGGTACAGGTGTCAAGTTTCCGTTAGCCTTATTTGCCGGCAACGCATACCACTTATTGTCAGCAAATTTCGCCGCTATCACAAAGTTCGCCGGCAAATGACGACCGATGATTGTCTTCGTGTTCAGTGTTGCTTTCTTCGGCTTGGCACCTGCAACCGTTGCCGTCAGGTTCGTAGCCTGATCTAATCCGTCTGTTGTACCCGTCGGTGTGTAATATACATACACATCCACATCTATCGTTCCTCCCGGATCGCTAACTGTCGGCGCTGTTCCATCTGCTTTCTTCATTTTGAAAATAGCATCCAGAGCTGTTGACCCGAACGAGAACGTCACCGTTGCTCCTGGTGTCAGTCCATCACCCTCAATGTGGAACGCTTCCTGGGAACGCACCGTCTTGCTCGCTGCAGAGGTTATAAACACCAAATCTGCCGTCGGACCCGTCAATGACAGATTCGCGCAGCTGAAGCGATAGTTAGAGTATATGTTTGCACTTACTGTTACGTTATAATCCGGCATAGTGAACTGGTTGTCGCTGTTCACCGAAACCGTGGTACTGGCATCACCGGTCTTATACACATTCCATCCTCCCCACTGGCGATCATCATCAGGATCACCATGGCTTAATGTCACCGTTGTGCCGTAATTTACACTTGTACTGGATCCCTCTATAACACTCGGTGTAGTTGAACTTATTACTATATTATCCACATTCGCGACTGCCAAAGTATGACTGTTTGGTGCCCATTTAGCATAGAAAGTAGTGTCTTTTGTGATTGAGAATGTTGCTCCGACCGCAAAATCCACTCCCGAACCATCAGCCTTAGTGTTCCAACCATCGAATGTATGTCCGGTTAGTGTCATCGAATTGCTATTTCCCAACACGGTTACATTAGAATTGAGCGAGTATGGCGAACTGGCATCCGTTGGCGCAGCTCCACCTCCGTCTTTGCCGTTGTCATTGTATGTGACGGTATAAGTTCTCGGTTCGGTGGTAATGACAATTTGTGCTATTTGAAAATTCTTGGCATTATCGACCGCAATTTTTAACTCATCAACTTGATAGGTGTTTGTTATATCAAAGGATAAGTCTTGGGTGTTATCGCCACTATTGCCATCGTACATTTTTTGTGTAGTAACTTGTGTACTTGCAGCATTAGCACCGCTATAAACATTAACTTCTACATCTTTTGCGACACTGCTACTTGTTGTTACCGTTACGTTTGTTATCATTTCACTGGAAAAGGTCGGAAGTGTTAAATAACTATTTTGTTTTCCAAAAAATAAATATCCTGAACCGTGAAAGTACGCGTAATTACCGTCTCCTGCAGAGCACACAACAAATGTCTTCGCAGTTGTGATGGTAGCATCCTTGTAGTACATAGTATATGGAGAGCCACTACTCAAACGATTATAATATACAGTTGGATTACCGGCACTATAATATTTTACAACATGCGTATTACACTCTGCATCAGAATACCAATACGTCATAGCTCCTCCATTACCGGCAGTATTGCTACTTAAGTCGAAAGTGTATGATTTTGTTCCCCACGCGCTCGCGCATGTACCTATTAATAATAGTACTGCACAGATATATTTAACAAAGTTTTTCATAACCGAATTGGTTTTTATGATAGTTGTTTTCATAATAAATTTTCCTTTCATTTTAATTGTTCATTTTTCAATTCGATTATTATTCAACTTTCGCCCACACAGCGTAATATGTTCTGTTAGCGGCAGTCATACTTGAACCTTTTTCATGGAATGCTGGCGTTGTGCCATCATCCAATTTGGCGGCTGTCACCTCACCTGTGGTAGGAATCTCCCCCAAGTGCTTATCCGCCCACTCGCTGTCGACCCAACCGATAAGGTGTTCGCTCACTTCCTCGCAGTCGTTTTTATAACTTCCAGTCCAGTCTGAAGTATCACTACCGGGTGCGGTGTACGTGAAGTCAACGCCATAATCTGAGTCAGACAAAGATGCGGTTTGGTTAGCAAATGCTACACCATGTATCAAATCCAAATAGGTATCACTTGGCAGTGCGCGCACTTCTACATAGATGTTTTTGGTTGGACCGTCATCATGCGTCAATGTAATGGTCGTAGTATTTCCACCGGTTGATGCATTACCGGTAAATGTGAAATAGGCTGACGCTTTTGACGGGTTATATATATACGTGCTAACACTGCTTTGAGAATACTTCTCTTTGGCTTTGTGATCCGAGTGAGCATTTACCGGCGCGTATGTAATATCCAATTGCACCTTTTGCCCGACATATACTACTAATGCGTCATCGGTTATTGTTGCTCCACCGCGGTGATTGGTGAAGCTCCATCCGCTTACAGGTATCTGACTGAACGTGGCTCCGGCAGTATAAGTGCCATTGGTGCTTGTTGCAAATGTGAGACTTATAGCTTGTGCTCCTTCACTTGTACTACCGGAAGTGGCAATGCTTGGTGTATTGGATGTGCTCACACCGCTGCTTGAATATCCTGATAGATAATATCCCGTACTTGGTGTAATGGTCATTGTCACGTTTGCACTTGAATTACACGTTGCTACTGCTCCAGTTGGTGAGAATGTCACCGTACCATTCGAAGGACTACCATCTGCAAGCGTCACTATCTTATCACAGCAAGTAGTGATGAATTGGGAATAAGAACCTTTTTGCATATATAGTTTTAGAGCAGCAGAGGCCGCGGAACTGTAACTACTAATAGTTACAACGCGAAAGTCATCGTATTTTGATACTTTTGTTAACACACCCTCCGTGCAACTATTAGCTTTAATATAAAAATTATTTGTGCCATAACTGCTTGACGCAATGCTGTATTCCTGAAAATGTGTATTGAAATTAAGTCCTAATCCGTTTCCGGAACCGGCACAGTTGCTATATTGCGTTCCAAGTATATCCGTTCCTGATTTTAATTGCCATTCTCCTGATGAACCTGCCAGTTCCCATATTAAGTCATTGTCGGGGGTTGCTATAACTCCATCAGTCTCTGACGGAACAGTGCTACTACATGTTAGGTCGTTTTTCAATACATATCCTTGATCAACAGCCACAATCACAAGTTTACTTCCTGCTGCCAATGATGATAAATCACTTGATGTAGCTCTTCCCCAATATCGGCTTCCTGCCGCGTAAACCGCATAATATGTCTCGGCCGCTGTGGTGGAGTTGATCACTGCTGACGAACTGACAAACGTCGGTTCATCATCTGTTTTTATAAATATTGCAGTTGTACTCCAACCAACAAACGTAGTACTTGTTCCATCGCAAGATGCAGATGGAGTTGGTAATAGGTCCAGTATATTCTCACCCTCGTAAACAGTCTTTGTGTGGTCGCCATTCCCGTCATGATAGTTCAGTGTATAACTTGTCAATGCATCGCACACTGCTGTTACTGTTGCGTCAGACGAACCGACCGTCAAACGTGTAAGTTGTGTTGATGTACTACTCAATGACGCTCCTGTTCCGCTCTTATCCCAACGGTTAAATGAGTATCCCCTATTTATGGTATAATATGCCCAAATTTTATCACCATCATGAGCCGCGGTAGCTGAAATAGTTACGTTTGCTGCTCCAACCGGATCGGAAACGCCAGTTACTGCCAAACCGGCGCAACTTGGACTGGTATAATAATTTCCGGACTCTGTATTGCCACGTTTATACAAGTATATGGGGCTCGTTTGTGCATCTCCCACATAGTAATAAGTTTCATATTTCATTTGCTTGCCAGAAGGAGAAGTGAAAGTCCATGCTTTAGTCGTACTATTGAAGCTATATGTATACCACTGCACTTCTGTCGCTAATACCCATGCTCCGTCTACTATAGTAAGGAATTTACCCGCATCATCGTTATAGAAGCCTACTTTATCTCCTATCTTGATGACGTTCCAAATATAATTAGCGGTACTATTTGTCCAACTATCTGAAGCGGAGAATGAGCTACTCTCTGTCATATGACCACTGCTGATACTATTCCCCATTGCGTAGTATGAACTACTATTTGCAACTATCGCATAATCTCCAGTAGTTAAGTCATCTTCATCAGTTATCTTCGTGTAGGTCGTTCCTGTTGGAGTGCTAGCGCGATATACCGCATAATAAGTTACGTTACTTGTCGGAACAAACGAAGCACCATCCGCCTTGTCCGGAGTGAACGAATTTGCACCATCCTTGGAACTTGTTGACCATCCTTTGAACGTCCAACCGGTGCAGTTACAAGACGGTGTTGGCAATGTAATCGACTCATCTCCGTTAGACTGTGTACGAGTATATGTACTACCGCTGGTGTTTGTCCAATTTGCATCACTAATAGTACCATTTCCGGCATTCAGCGTAATGGTGTATTTCGTTTTCTCCTGCCATTTGGCATAAAGATCCACATTTGCACTGGCAGTAATGTTTGCACCATCTGCATAGTTCGCACCACTTTTGCCATCAGCATTCGTGTTCCAACCGTTGAATGAATAGCCTGTCCTTGACCATGCGTTCGCAGTTAATGCAGTAGCTACTCCACCTTTCACGATTTGTGTACTGGTTGTGCTTCCGCCATCGTTCTTGTGAAATGTCACCTGACGCGGAGTGAATGTCTGCACATCACTATATACCGTTGCGGGTTTGCCGTTGGTTACATAAGCCTTATAATAATAGGTATGCCCCAATGTAAACGAGCCACTCAGTTCTCCGGTAAATGAACCACCTGATCCCGAGGGTGCACCACTTGTTTTTGGGGAATTTGTTACGTTGCTTCCACCAATAAGTGGATTGGTGTTATTTGCGCCATCGCTCCACACCCAGCCATATTCGGTTATTGAACAGTTTGTTCCAGCCCCCGAACTTGCGCAACTCACACCCACACTGCTCAAATTAAACGACCCATTAAGTGAAGCAGCGCCAATAGATGGGTTTTCGGAGCAAGCTGCAGCAGATTCCCATTGTGCGTGAAGAGTTAAAGTTGCTCCCTCATAAGCCCATTTGCTGCTAGTGATGTAGCTCGTTGTGCTAACAGACACATTTGCTGCAGCAAACGAACCATCCGCATTAAGGATTTGTGTGCCACCAGATGAAGCTGTCCAATATCCCGTACAATTATATCCACCGCGTGTAACAGGAGTGAAAGTAGATGTTGTGTACGCTGTTGCATCGTGCGCAAATTTAACAGAACCATCAGCCGCGCCACTATTCCTACTTAAGGTGACGGCTGTCTCGTAGTAGATAGTGACACTATTTATTCCCATAGAGTTCTTTGATACGTTACATGTCATTACCACACTACCTGTCTGAGCACTCGCTGGAGTAAAAGTTAACGTTGTTCTAGTCTGAGATTTACTAATGCTTTTGGCTCCTAACGCACTATTAGTGCCTATCTTGATATTTATACTACCAGTTGCTTTACTAGAAGAAGAATATACCACTTCCACCTTTGTAATATTGGTATATGAAGTAGGTGACGTCACCGTCACGCCAGATTGTCCTTCGCAGACTTGCACTCCTAACGGTGTCGCTGATGTATTAAATTGGTTACCATTTTTGGAACCCGACCAATTAGCAGGACTTGCAGCCCAAGCAGCAGAACTAAAGGTATAAGTAATCTTTGCTCCCCACATTTGCCCGAAGCCGAGCACAAGGAGTAAAATGATGGTTACCAGCCATCGGGATTTGGGTAAAAATTGTTTTGTCATAATAATATGATATTTATGTTATTTATTTACTAATTTTCAGTTAAATAGATGTCAATAAAATGATGCAAATAATAATAACAAAAACAAATAAATGTATGAAAAAGTTTATTTCTTTTTTAACAAGGCTCTGTAGTCCGTTCGTGGACTCACAGAGTAGTGACGTTAGTCTTGACCGTCGGTTGACCGTCGGCTCACCGTCGGTGCGGTGCGTTTCCACTAACAGCGCGAGAACAGCGCGCGAGGGGCTAAAAGTAGTCGCGGTATTTCTTTCCCTTTTTACACTTGCCGTTGGGCAGATGAAAGCGGAAAAAATAACATTAACCAAAAACTCGTTAGCTACTGGTGGTGATTATGCTAGTGGCGCAGAACAAGACGCCACGATAAGTACAGTAGATTTTACGTATGTGAACTTAATGACTAATGGAAACAACATTCAAGTGAAGGCATCTACGGGTGAATGGTGGAATGCCTCTATTGTTCCCGGAAAAATTACAAATGTAACAGCAACGCATAGCGGTACAGCTAGAAACGGCTTATTATATTGGGGCACGAGCGCACAAACCACTTCAAATAGTACAGCTGCAAATGGCTCTTTCAACTGTAACTCTCCTACAGGTTGTTTCGGATATGTTCACTATAAACGGAATAGTTCTAGTGCTGCATATTGGTCGAAAATCGAGATAACATATACTCCAGCGACCATTACACCTTCCACATCAAGTATTTCTGGATTGAACTATAATTTAGGAAGTGGACCAAGTGCATCACAAACGTTTACTGTCAGCGGTAGTAATATCCCTGCAAATTTAACTGTAACAGCACCGACGAACTTTGAGGTCAGTCTGAATGGAAGCAGTTGGGCTGCATCACAAACAATAAGTGTAACTACTTCCGGTGCTTCTGGAGGAACACTAAGTAGTACAACCGTTTATGTCCGTTTGGCTTCCGGTAAATCCGCGGGGAGTTATAATGGTAATGTAAGTGTTAAAATCTATGGATCAAATGATATGTCAGGAACCACTCCAAAGACTGTAGCCGTAAGTGGTACGGTTTCTGCTGCAGCTTGTACCGCAACACCTTCTATTGGCGCTGCTTCACTTAATGGGTCCTTTTTTTGAACCTACCTTTTTGCCCGTTTTTTCAAACATTGCACACAGTATATCAACCACTTACGCCCCGCAAAAAACCTACAATATGTTACTTTTCTGCACATCTGAGCATAACTGATTTTCAGCAAGTTACAAATCCGTCAATTCAGGCTTCTCCCCAAATCTCACAATTTGTCCATTTTCGCCTTGTTTTTTGTTATTTATTTACATCATTTCAATGATCACTCTGTAACATATTTTCAGTGTCTTACAATAACACTATGTGGCGGGAGCAGGCTGGCCAAAGCCGCGCTAGTCAAACACCACCGTCAGCTTCCTGCACAAACTACGGCAACGATAGATACTCCCGTTGACAGCGCCCTGCTCGCCACCACAAAAACCTGTTAGATTTTTTACTACCATCATATTGTTATAGATGTTGAAAAGTGCAACTGCAATCACAAAGAGATTCTTCATAATATGTCCTCCTTCATTTAAAAATTTTACAATTGTTAACTTCAGGGAGACCTTCGCTGTACCCGTAGTTTCGTTTCTGCTGATTAACTGACTGTTGATTTATATTAATGTTCTCTTCGTTCATTTTTTTGCCCGAACGATAGATGTTATTCCTTATTATATATGCGCGTATATGCGCGTTTTATTTTGTACCCAGAGGTGATACCACTCACCTCAAGGCGATAAAATTTATTTTATTATTAACTTATATTTATCATCTGCAAGTGTACATTGTTTGATTTTTACATGACTATATCGCGGCTCTTTTAATAAGTCTAACAATTCTTTCCGCTTATTAACGAATTCTAACTCTTTCTCTTTGTCTTTTAGAGGCTCGTTAAAGTTACAACCGAGTATGACTGATGTTATAGTATGTGGATTTAGTTTGAGTATAGTTCCTGCTTTTTGAGGCCATATCATTCGGAGCTCTTCTTCATGTGCCCAGCATTCTGCCTTTTGTAATATGGCATTTTTAGGTCCTTCTTGATCAGTTAAGTAATTAAATTTTATGTAATCGTCAGAATACTTAACCGGCAATAAAAGATTACACAATTGTTCGTCTTGTATTGGATCATATTCAATGCAAACTCCTCTATGATTGTCAGTGTAATATGACCACATCAAAATACTATCATTCAATTTACTAAAACAGAACACTCCGCTGTTTTGTAAAATTTTGTCTATTTCTTCTTTTTGAATTTTTGCCGCTTCTTTCGGAAGATAGGATAGTTGTTTTGCTTTTGCGACAGCGATAGCAAAAGGCACACCTTGCTGTACTAAAAAAGATGTCCACTGTTGTTCTGAATTATTGGTATCTAAGACATAATGTGCTTCATATGGATCATTAAACTCCAATACAGAAGCCAAGTAAATAGACGGATCCTGCAAAGAACGAATAGCAGAATCTAATGTTCTGTACTTGTAAAGGCGACTCGGATATTGCCCGTTTTCAATTCCGCGTTTGATTATTGGTCTCATATCTTCCATAACGTCTAAATTAAATATTATTCATATATGCGTATGTTTATGCGTGGTTGCTAATTTTTTATAGTTATTGTATAGCCACTAATGTCATTCGTATATAACGTTGATTGATTGAGAATGATTTTCCCATTCGTATATTGGTTAATCTCATTTATTTGTATTGATTTTTGAGGTTCCGTAACAAATGGGCTCAATGTAATTTCGTCAATAAAATCAATCGGCACTATTGGAATAGATAAATAGGGGCTAACATGCTTATAAGTATTATCACTATTCTGAGAAGATTCAGTTAATAATATTCTAAATTCGTTTTCGTGAGAAAAATTATCCCGCTTGATAAATAGAGATTCTTTTAGATTGTTTGTCCAATCGGCAAAAGAGACAACAGAATTCGCACTAACCCACTGTTGAATGTCCTTTTTCGAAAAGTATTCCACAAATCCTATATGTGGTATAAAGTTTTCAACCTTAATCACTGAATAAAGCAATTCCACAATCTTTCCCAAAGTGGTGCTAATTCTCACTCCATCTTTGTTTTTACCGGAATATATGCGCCACATTGCATCCGAGTCTTCGTTAGTTGACCAACATTCAGCAAAATACCGGTTTTGATGGTCGTCCAACGATAATGGTTCATTTTTTAGTTTGTACTGTGGGCGTATATAGAATAATTCGTATGGCTCATTCCCCCACGATTTCATAACATTGACAAAGTGCAATGAGTTCGATTGCAGTAAGGATATAAAATGCTCATACGGCAAGATATGATATAACGGCATATTCCAGTTAATCTCAACATCCGCAGGAGTGAGATTAACCCATAGACTATAATTTTCTAATAGTTCTCGTGGTATCATAATTTTATTGTTTTAAGTTTATATTATCATGATTGTTAATTGTCTCTAAGACTTCCCATGCAATCTGACGTAATGAGACATACACAGGATTTTGGTTGAATACAACGGGCTCTCCATTTACCTGAATACGTAAAGATGTTGGCTCGTGGAATAGCGCATAGTTATCCGGTAGTTTCTCGGATATGTTTCCTTCTGACTTCGCTACGGTTTCTATTGCTTGCTTGCGAGTAAATGTAACATCTCCTATCGCAAATATGACCTGATTATACCACTCTTCAAATGCTTTCCTGTTAGTCTTGCCTATACGCTCATCCAATAATGGATACAAATTATACTCACCATTCTCTGAAATGACTTTTCTCAAAAGTCCAGCATATACTTTTGCCGCCCCTGTAATAACAACATTTGGTAATGATAAACGCCCCTGCGCATCACGTGGAGATTTTATAGTAAAATTTTGCGGCACAGGTTTCTTCTCTACAGCGGAATCGCAGAATTGTGCGTCATTACCGTGTTTAAGTTCCCAAAGTGAGTGCTCTTTATTGAACTTTTCACATAAGTTACGCAATACTATTCCTATAAATGGAGCAATATATGCATTGCCGGAATCATATAATTCACTAAGCGATCTTAACGCGTGAATCTGTTCATCAAACAACTTCTCCAACTCCTCTTTTTTCCTCGGGACGTGTGTGCCGTAGAAGTTGTTAAGTTTTTGCAACTCCTGTTTTTGTAGTTCCTGCTCTAACAGCCCAAAATAGGAATGCTGATACTCCTTTTTTTCTGACCCTTTATTATTGAACTTCTTCAAGTATTCCGGTTTAAATCCCAGAGGAGACGTAATTGTGAATGCATTCAGTAAGTATTCGCAAAATCCTTTTGACAACAGAGAATGAACTGGCAAAACAATACAATCGCTATTCACATTTTCTTTCTTAGACCAATAGTTATGATCAAAGCGGGTAGATGAGTATATGATACCATCTAAACTTTCTTCTGAAAATTTGCGAATTCCTTTGTTGCATTCATAGTGCAACCAATCAGCATCCACCATTCTAAAAACGCCTTCTGTTGTTTCTAGTCGATAATACTTTGTTCGGAGAAAGGCACGCAATAGTTTGGCTGCCGCCTTTTCCTTGGTCCATTCTTCACCATAAGAATCACTCCATTCGTTTACCTCCTCTTGCATTTTTTCCTGATCGCCGTGGTAAGAGTTTAAAAGGCGATCGGTTATCTCGTCTGCTATTTCTAACGTGGAATCGAAAAATTTATGTTCTTTTGCATCATCTCGATGCATCTGGAACCGTCGTATCATTTCATCTATTACGGTATGTAATATCAGTTGCGGAAGGATATATTCGGGTTTGAAGGCATCTGAATCTTTTTTAACTTTTAACGAGCATGCTATAATTAACGGAATAGTGCGTAAATACTGCCGCACTGCTGTTTCTCTTTCTCCCTTATTGATATCGCTAAATGAACGACGTAATCGCAAATCTACTAAATGGATTGGACGCTGCAACCGCAACCTGGATGCATAGAACGTTTCGATATTTGCTCTGCGCGCCTCTTCCCACGCTGTATATATATTTTTTGTTAAGTATAAGCTTGGAAATCCCAAAACACTATATCGCGCGGTTTTAACACTTCCCCGAAGTTCAAATGGCGCATGGAACATTTCACGAGCGATTTTTAGAGGCGTATCATTAGCTCGAGTTCGATAATAATTCTGCTCACTTGGTTGAATAGTGTGAACATTTATGAGAATGTCATCATTCCATAGGGAACGCGCCAAATCCATACTTTCTGCTATTTGACCTGTTAGATTCGCGCGGAGAATTAGACCTATTTTATTTTCGATTAGTGAGTTGTCAATTGTGGAAAAATCAATGGCCGGTAATTCGGAATCATATACAAAACACTTATCCTTCAACGACTCATGATATTGCTTAAATACTTCATGTAATCGAGGACGGATATCGACAGAGCCATTGATGGATTCTTGACAGATTTTCTCCACCAGTGCTACTAACGCATCTTGAGTTATACCATTCTCAGGAATCGTGTTCGTGCTATGTTTTGTCTTTTTGGACATGACGCTTTATCGACTTTATTTCATTTTATTTAAGAGCTCGCGCAATTCTTTCAAACGAGGCTCTAAAAAACTTTTGTTCTTTTGATAGTACTTCTTGATTTCCTCAATTCCTCCTTCTTGATCTTCCGAAAAGAGAGTCTTGGCTTTTACAAGAAAACTGTCAGGATTTGGCGCTTCGTCAAATAATACATGTAGCAATAGTATAGTCAAGTCTAAGTTGCGATGGATAGGTAGCTCTTCTGATTGTCGGCTCCAATGTCCATTCACATGCCGCCAGACTTTCATAGCAATCTCATCATTGTCATATTGGGCATAACCAATACTCAATGCTTTGGCATCTGTATTGTTTCTATACATACCATCTACCTTATCATAGTCATTTACTGACACTAATGGCTTATGACTCAAATGTTTTGGCGATTTCATCATCATTTTTACCCTCATCCGTGTCGGGCACAACTTCTAAAAGTTAATATTTTGCGGTTACAGCCTAATCCAATAGCCTGTAGCAATATTCTCTTTTCCTTATTATATATTGCTTTGTGTTCGTATTATCATTTCGTTGGCGTCAACAAAATGATAACACGCACAACAAACGGCAACTCCGTCTATAGTGGAATTACCGTTTGTTTGCGCGCTATGCGCTATGTATATAAATGTGTACTATTGTAAAAGTTTCATGAATTCCTCCAAATTAATAACATCTACAGGAGGATAATTCAAGTCTTTTAGGATATCAAAATGATGATCATTAGTTACAACGTATCGTGCATTAGCTGCGATTGCACAATCAACAAACTTGTTATCATCCGGATCTTGGGCTATCAGTCCAAAATTGTAATAAGGAGCGATAAACTCAACGAATCGGCTGTTGATGATCGTTTTGATGATTGCCTCAGCTGTGTCATATCCAACAAAACGTTGCAGAATCTCGAGGTACTCTGTTATTATCTCATTCGACACGCAGAGTGTGTTGCGTCCATCCACCAATGACTGCCATACTGCATGGTAGCGACTGCGCGACGAAACGCTCTGAATGAGACAATTGGTATCAAGAACGATGCGCATAATCAGTCAAGGTGATGCAAATCCATTTGATTGATTTCGTCAAGACGCGCCTGGTCGAGAGTGCCGTTATCCCATAATTCATCCAAGCTGTTCTGCATCTTCTTGGAGTAGTAACTATACAAAACGTCTTTCAACTCAATCAGTCCCTGCTCTTTCTTGTCTATAGAAAACATCTTCAGCAGATGTATCTGCATAGGATTGAATACCGGTTGTCGTAATGCTGCTTCCATATTGTTTGATTTTTGTTGTCCGTATTACCTTTGACAAAGCAAAGGTACAAAAAATATCTGACATTTGCAAATATTTCAACAAAAATCTCACATCCACCCACCAAATTTCTTATTCTTGCGCGTTCGTCTTACTATTTTGGGGTCCCCAACGCAAACCAACGTAGTGTTTGTGGTGGGGTGTAGCGCGGAGGCACGTGTCGCCTTTATGACGCTCCTGCGTCATCTGATGCGATCGCGTTGCCGACGCGCACGGTAATTTCCACTATGTCAATGTCCGTTTCTGCTTTGTTTTCCGTGCCGCAGTAGCACTATCTTTTACCCTGTCCTCTTTCCATTTCCGCTCCGTTTCCGATCCGTTGTCGGGCTAATCCTAGACTATTGTCACTCCCTCACCCCAATCACACCCTAACATCACCCTTACCTTTTGCCCTATTTGTTCACATTTTTTCCGTGACCCTTTTGACCCTTTTGACCTTTTTGACCCTTTCGTTCACATTTTTGCTATGACGTTATTGACGCTTTTGACGCTATTGTCGTTTTTGTTCCCAATTTTTGCCATGGCACTCTGGCACTCGCTACTTTTCAGGCAAACTTGTTCCGCTAATTTCCCCTGCTCCAAATAAAGGGACAATTAATTGGACATACGTCTTTGGTGATGCAGATACTAAATTAGGATTGTTTGTGAGATATAGACAAATGTTTGATTGGAGTGCAAATTTGACAAGTCATTATTACATATCGTACTTTTTGGCAAAATATAGATAATTTATTTGCTTTTGTCGATTTTTTTTTGTAACTTTGCCGCTGAAATATGTATTATATACATACGCAGTTGAAAATTAGGCTATGTAATTGTGTGGCTGCGTATAGGTTAGCACCTCTTCCGTGTGTTATAAGATTGCGTAGAAGAGAGGTGTGAATTGGCTGTTAGAGTGAGTGCCTAATGGTGAAAGTTGCCCGATTTCGTGGCGACGCATGTTGTGTATATATAGTGCTCCAATTAATTGTCCCTTTATTTGGAGCAGGGGAAATAGCGGAACAAGTTTGCCTGAAAAGTAGCAAGTGCCAGAGTGCCACGGTAAATTTTGGAAAAAGGAAGAAAAGAATAGTGCTACTCACGGCACGGGAAATATGGTGAGAAACGAACATTGAAATACTGATTTGCTTATAAAAAGGAGAAAAAATCATTTTTTGTGACAATTTCTTGCTAATCATTGGCAAATAAATCCAACTGTTTGACGGCAAGCAAGTGCGCTACGTTTGGGACGAGAAGCAAGAAAAATACTTCTTTTCTGTAGTGGATGTTATCCAAGTTTTAACTGGCAGCGAGAATCCGCGGAAGTATTGGAGCGTTCTCAAAACCCGTCTCAAACAAGAAGGAAGTGAGTTGGCTACAAATTGTAGTCAACTGAAATTGCCCAGCAGAGACGGGAAGAGTTGGGCGATACGGTTATCTCAGACAAACGCGCAATAAACTTCACCAACCCTCCGGAAGAGCTGCCATTCAATGAGGCAGAGGAAGTGAAAGAGTAAACTTGAGTTGTCCGATTTCTGCGGACAACTGAAATAAATCCTTATTTATAAGCAACAATGTCGGAAGATGTTGTTGCTTTTTGTATGCAGATCAGTATGGATGGTATGACCATTTTGTTGACGTCAACGAAATGGTGATGTGAAAAGAAAATAGATAACAAATAATAGTGCGCATGAGACATATAGTGCAAAACCAATACAAAAAAGAAAGCTAACAAATACAATATAATAATAGTTGTGCCCGACAGGGGATGGTGAAAAATAGATAGTGCTACTGCGGTACTTGAAACATAGCAGAAATGATCATTGACATAGTGAAAAACGTAAAGTTTAGGCAAAAAAGAAAGATTTTTGCTCAAATGTTTGCATATGTCGGATTTTTTTTGTACCTTTGCAGTCGCAAAGGTTTAACGACAAAAATCTGACAGTTATGGCACAGGAGACATTAAACGGATTGCTGCAATATGTGTTGCAGACATTATCACCCGAGGATAAAAAATGGTTTGCCATTCAACTCGTGAATAATGCATTCCAAGATGATGCCTCATCCCCTTATACATGGGATGAGGCGCGTGAGCGACTGGCTATCTCTCGCGAGCAGTTCCGTCAAGGGCGCTACTTGACTCATGAGGAAGTAATGCAAACACAAATGAGTGCAGTAGTATGAGAATCCTTTGGTCTGAATTAGCCCACGAGGCTTATTTGCACATCTGTGATTCAATCAACGGACATTTTGGTCGCAGAACAGAAAGCGAATACAAAGTGGCTGTTGATAAAGCAGTGAAGCTGTTAGCTCGCCATCCTAATCTCGGGAAGCCGGAATATGAATTAGCAGCAGATGGTTCTGTACGTAGCAAGCTTGTTAACGGTTTGAGCAAAATAATCTACTATAATGAAGATGACACCTTATATATAGCAGATGTTTGGGCAACGCGTCAAGATCCGAATATGTTGATCGAGCGCTTCGGTAAATAATTCCTTATCCATTTTTCTTTTTTGCCGGACATGAGAAGAATCTCGTGTCTTGCTGTTTTATTTACATCACTTCAAGAAAAGAAGGGGTGAGATGCGTTTTTCACTATGGCAAAAATGAACAAGAGGGAAGGGAATGCATAGGGGAAAAGTGAAGATAAGAACAGGATCATCACGGGACCATCTTCCGAGAAGAGTACAAACAGAACAACACAGAAGTAATATATAATAAGGAAAAGAGAATAGGTTACAAGCTATTGGGTTAACTTGTGATCACAATAGATAACAAATAATAGTGCGCACGAGACATATATAGTGCAAAACTAATACAAAAAAGAAAGCTAACAAATACAATATAATAATAGTTGTGCCCGGCACGAGGATAGGGTAAAAGATAGTGCTACTGCGGTACTGAAAACATGGCAGAAACGGACATTGACATAGTGGAAATTACCGTGCGCGTCGGCAACGCGGTCGCAACAGATGACGCAGGGAGCGTCATAAAGGCGACACGTGCCTCCGCGCTACGCCCCACCGCAAACACTACTTTGATTTGCGTCGGGGACCCCACAATAGTAAGACGAACGCGCAAGAATAAGAATTGTAGCGGCGATGTGAAAGATTTTTGCACAAATATTTGCAAATGTCAAATATTTTTCGTACCTTTGCCTTGTCAAAGGTAATACGAACAACAAAAATCAAACAATATGGAAGCAACATTACGTAAGAATGGTTTCCTTACAATGGATAAACCGCTCATCAACCCGGATTGGCGTATTCAACAGACTTATTCGCATGAGGATTTTTGGAATATGGCGTATGCCGATTTAGGCAAACGCTATGGGTTGAATGATATCCGTGATGCAAAATGATACGGGAACTTGAATATTTAGATGAGGCAAAGGAGGACATCATTCGCCTCAATGATTATATTGAGAATCAATGCAAAGCTCCATTGACCGCATTGCGGTATCTACAAGGACTTGAAGGGCGAATTATATGGCTACGAGGGAATGCAGATCGATTTCCCATTGTACCGGAGTTGTCATTCATAATGGGAATAGAAATCAGACGACTGAATTATAAAGAAATGGCTATATTGTACTCAATCGATGATGACCTAGTATATATCCATCGCATCATCCCACAAAGTATGGTGATTTATTAGTCACACCTTATTATATATAGCGCATAAGCGCGCGAGTTAAACGGTAATTCCACTATAGAACGGAGTTACCGTTTGCTGTTGTAATGATGATAGCATCATCACTATGAAACAGCGGAAAGAGAATAGAAAAACAAAAGATAACATATAACAGTGCGCACGAGACATATAGTGCAAAAGATAATGGCAAAAAAGGAACAAGCCAAAACAAAAAGGAACAAGTCGATATAAAAAGGATCAAGCCAAAGGTATAGGCTATTGGATTTGCCTATGCTCACAAAGAAGAAAACGCGCATGTACGCGCATATAAAAAGGAAAATTGGAACAATAATCGTTCCGAATGAATATAAGAATAAGGAATATAAACTTTAAAAAATTTAAAATATGAAAAAACTTAATCTGTTTTCAAGGATGTGTAGTCCGAGAGTGGGCTCACAGAAGGACGAAGGTAGCACTCGTTTACGTGTCGTTTTCGACTCGTTTACGTGTCGTTTACGTGTTTGTCCGCTAAAACTCGTGTCTATTCTTGCAATTCTGATGACCATCGGAGTTGGGAATGTGTGGGGTGCGGAGGGTGCAACATATGATTTTAGTCAAACTCTTTCGCAGGTGCTAAATGATGGCGTAGATATTGCTGATGTTACAGTAGCTGAGCAAAGTTATACTGTAAAAGAAGTAATAGTTTCTATTAGTTACAATAAGTCTAGACCTGGTGCTACAGTTTCTGTGAAAGTAGGAGGAGTTACTTTTGGCTCTGCTCAAACAATTAATAGTAGTACATCAACTACTTTTACATATACTGGAGCGTCAGCAGTAAAAGGACAAGTTGTTGTCAGTTCTGTTAACAATTGTACCAGCTCTTCTGGAAACGGAACATTTCGAATAACTAATGTTCGCTTGGTTGAGGGAGCCGCTGCCGTTGCGACTCCATATAAAGTAACTTTCTACAAGACTGATGGCACATCTGAAGATATAGATGAAGATTCTGCGGGGGCGGGTGTTACGCCTCCAGATATGGCAGAGACTTGCGGGGATTGGGAGTTCCAAGGTTGGAGTACAACTGAATCAGATGACGAAGAAAGTACATCTGAGTTAACTTTGGTGACACTTGATGAAGGCGTATATTATCCCACGGCAAATACCACCCTCTATCCGGTGTACACCATGGAAGGGACTATCGAATCAGAGGTGGAAGACGTAATTACTACTTCAATCAACGGGAAATCCGGTACTAACACCAGTTACACATCATTTAGTAACAAAACACTAACTTCAGATGCTGTATATGCAGGTCAATCAAATAATGGTAATAATAATGATATTAAAAGTGTTGTCCAATTAAGAAAAGATTCTCCATCTGGTATAGTAACAACAACATCTGGAGGAATATTGAAGCAAGTGGATGTCGTATGGAATTCCAGCACTACAAACGGACGATATATTACAATATTTGGAAAAAATACAAGTTATAGTGGCTCCGAAGATTTATATGATAATTCAAAAAAAGGAACGTCTTTAGGAACAATAGTAAAAAACACATCAACTCAATTAGTAGCATCAGACGATTATGAGTACATTGGTATCTTAGCAAGTGCTGCTCTTTATATGACAAGCATTACCCTTACATGGACTGTAGAAGAAGATGCAACATTCTACTACTCCTATCCGGATTGTTCATCGCCAGCACAAGTGAAGACACCGACGTTCTCTGTGTCAGAAGGTTCATATATAGAAAATCAAAGTGTAACTATTAGCTGTGCGACTGATGGTGCAACAATCTATTACACCACAGATGGAAATGATCCGACAACAAGCAGTTCGACTTATTCGTCGGCAATATCCATTTCCACTACAACGACAGTTAAAGCCATGGCGGTAAAATCCGGTTTGACAGATTCGGAAATAGCGAGTGCGACATATACGATTCGTCCGAGTAAGGTCTATAACTTAGTAACGGATGCAAGCAGTTTGGGAGTTGGTGACAAAATTGTAATTTTGGATAACAGCGGAACTTATGCAATGAGTACGACACAGAACACAAATACCAGAGGTGCCAGTACAGACTTCGTTCTAAGCGGTACAACTGTTAAAGTTCCGGACGAGGGAACAGTACAGGCGATTACGTTAGAGGCGTATGCCGAAGGCTATTGGTACTTCAAGGTTGGAGATAATTATTTGGCAGCAACAGGAACTTCAGGTGCATTATTAAAAAGCCAAGCCAAAGCCACAGTTACATCAAATACTACCGGAAAATGGAGTATAGCATTAGTTAGTACTGCATTTACTGTTAAGACAAATGATGGCACTGCTTACAATACAATGCGTTATAACTACAACAGCGGCAATCCTATATTTAATTGTTATGATGGTGATAAGCAAACAGCCGTTAAGGTTTATGCGTATCAAAACACATCGCCTACAATAGAGACAAATACGGCATCGCTTAGCGGGTTTAGCACAACTTACGGCGGAAGTGCGTCGGATGCACAAAACGTATATGTTGCCGGGCGAAATTTGAATGGAAACATCACTGTGACACCTCCGACAGGTTATGAGATAAAGAAAAGTGGCGATGCCTCTTATTCAAGTAGTGCTATTACGCTGACACCCAGTAGCAAAAAGGTGAGTGTGACTCTAAATGTACGGTTGGCAGCAGGCAATAATGCCGGCAACTATAACGGCAACTTGACTCTGGTCGGTTATAATAGTGAAGCAAGCACGAATGTGGAAATGACGGGAACCGTGGCGAAGATGACACCGGTGATTACGTTCACGTTGGCTGAAACGGCTGCTCTCGCCAATACAGCGGTTGGATATACGTTGAGCTCGACGTCAGATGCAACGGCACTGACCTTCAGTTACAAACGAGGCGATGCGACTGTGTCTGCTATGATTACGAATGATACCGAGAACAAGACGATAAGCATCAGTCAAGCCGGTACGTATAAGATACGCGTTAACCAAGCTGCCGATGATAACCATAATGCGGCTGCTCAAGTTGAACGGGAGTTGACGATTACGATGCGCGATGTGTTCAAGGATATGGTGAACGGTTACAGTGATATCAACGGTGACGATACGGGTTCGGGAATAACCACTCCAACGTTCGCGGAGATGGAAGATGGCGCGCAGAACACTTGTCATAGCACAACCCGATATCTGATAGGTTGGATAAAAGCCTCAGATCTGACAACGATGTACAGCGGCGAGACAGGATATTTGGAAGACGCAGCAAAATACGAGGCCAACAAAGCTAAAATTTTTGCGCCGGGCACCGAGACAACCGCAAGTGGTGTAACATGGTACGCTGTTTGGGGAGAAGAAAAAGAATAAGATGTTCGGATGAACATAATGTTTAACGAATTAATGTTTAATGAATTAACGAATTAGAGAATTATGAAAACGAACATCATTGCAAATAATACGATTATGAAAACGTATGTGAAATATTTGTGCGCGGTGCTTTTATTATTAATAGGTATGAGCGCGAGGGTGTGGGGAACGACACCTGCTATAGACGAAACAGGATATAGTATAAGTGTTGCTGCCATTGATTATGGCACCATTGATCCGGCAGATTATGATGGAAGCACTTACATTGAGATAGATGCTACTATAACAATCACCAAGAAAACAGGATATGAAGGAAACGTGAATGTTTATTTTTATTCAGGTGCCTACTTTTATATTTCGGCTGGAGACAATGGAAAAGGTTATTGTGGATATGAAGTCGGAGACCATGAGGTTACTATTACAACAATCTTCCCGCAAAATGAGGTAGGGGTTTATGAAGATGTATTAATGGTATACATATCTAATCCAAACGATTACGTGGAAATTCCTATCACTGCAACTGTAGGTAGTGCTTGTTCCACTAGTCCGACGGTAACGGCGGGAAGTAATAGTTCGGTGCGTTCGACTACGGCAACGGTAAGTTGTTCGAGTGGTATTAGTTCGCTTGGATCGGCAGGGTGTAGTATAACGGATTATGGATTTGTGATCGGAACAGCGACAACTCCTACTATTGGAGGTAGTGGTGTAACCAAACATCAAGTAGGAACGACATATACTACAACGGATGTAGGCTTTAGCAAAGATTTGACAGGGTTGACAGCCAATACCACATATTATGTTCGTCCGTACGCGACTAACGGAAACGGAACAGCTTATGGAACACAAACATCTTTTACTACATTGCAGCGCTATACTATTACCTACTACAAGAACGATGGTAGTGGAACCAGTTCGACGGAGTATAAAGATCATGGAATAAGTTATACGATCAGTTCGAACAAATACTCGCGTGATCATTATACATTGAGTAAATGGCACACATTGGCTGCCGGAACAGGAGGCACGGATTATGCGAAAGGTGCAAGTTATACATCCAATGCAGCATTGAGCCTATATGCAGTATGGCAGATTAACACTCATAGTTTGCATTGGTATAAGAATGCGGATGATGCGGATGATTTGACGGGTACATATACTGACGGAGATGCCATCGCATACGGCGCGACAGTTACAAAACCCAACAATCCGACGCGAACAGGATATACATTCGCGGGGTGGTCGGAAACATCCAGCGGTTCAACGACAACACCGGTAACAACGATGCCTGATGCAGATAAAGTGTACTACGCAATATGGACGGCGAACGAATATTCTGTCCATTTTGACGCAAACGATGATGATGCAGAGGGCTCTATGGATGATCAGGACTTTATTTACGGTGTGGCGCAAGCACTTACTTCATGCGGATTTACTAAAGAGGGTTATTTCTTCAAAGGTTGGGCAACATCTGATGACGGGGATGTAGTTTATACCGATGGTCAGAGTGTAAGCAATCTGAGTTCAACCGATGACGCAGTAGTAGATTTATATGCTGTTTGGGGAACATACGAAAAGTATGTATTTGCTTGCGTGGATATAAGTGTCGGTTTGGAGGATAGCAAGAAAGTGCTGATAACAAGCCGCAATGGAGTGAATATTATGGCGGTGAACAAACTGTTAGTAAGTACTACAGGTGCAGTAAGCGGACATACAGTAGATATAAGCAGTACCGACGGGCTGAAGTTCTACAAGAAGGTGGATGGCGTATATAAAGATCTGTCGGTTTCCGGCAACAAACTGACTGCACCGCTGACGAATCAGGCAGTATATGTAAGTTATAATCCGACGAGTGCCGGAACAGGTGCCATAACGACTCCTACGTTTACGATCAAATGCGAGGGTCAGAGCCAGACGTTCAATACCAGTGGCGAGTATGTGAAAGTGCGCAACCTGCCTGATGCTGTGGCTATTGCGGCGAAGATTGGCGGTACATGGCACGCATTGTCGGCAGATATAACGAGTTCGAGCACGCCGAAAGATATATCCATCTATACCAGTACCGTGGATGGTGTGCTGAAGGCTTACGGCGATGTGACAGGATTAGGGTATAAGTTGTGGCCGGTACTCACTGTGAACAGCACAAATGACCGTTGGGGTAACGCAACCAGTTATACTCCAGCCAAGTTGTATGGTGACCGACTGCGTTTTGCGGGAAAGGATAACAAAGGCTTGGTTGCCAACAATAATCCGTCATCTAACCAGTACAATATCAATAACTCCGGAGCTATTGCTGCCATTACGGCATCGTTCGAACATGATGAGAATTATGAATGGAAGGTAACCACAACAGAGGTGGATGGACAGTTTGTATATAAACTCCAAACCGATCAGACAAACAACACAAGATACTTGCGTCTATATAATGGTCGCTGGGGAACGTATCTGGATGGAAAGGGTGTAGATGATTTGTATCTTTTGCCTTTGGTTTCTGCTAATCTGGTAGAGATGAATGCTTACGAATGGGGATCAACAGAAGTGGCAGTGACCTATACGCCTTCTGCAACGCCAGTGGCATTGACAAGCGTGACAATAGGCAATGATGATCCGATAAGTTCGGGTACGGCTTCGATGACTAATGTTGGTGGAGATATATGGAAGATCAGCGGATTGAGTGATCTGACAGCCAAGCCTGCACAGCAGTTTGTTGTACAACTGACCGAAAACGGAGCATCGAAACAGGCATTGTTACAAGTGCCGTTCATTGTGACGAGCGCGAAAACAGAACAGAACTTGCGACAGAGCGTAAGTAACGATTCCAAGATTTATGGCAACGTAGATGTCGTAATCCGCAATGGCGGTAAGCTGACGACCGAATACAACAGTGGTAATTTTGCTAACTTGCTTATCTATCCGGGCGGCGAAGCTGTGGTATCGAACAACATGAGTTTCAACAACATCTATATGCGAGGCGGATATAGCGTGTTGGACGGAAAGACGACATACAGATACCCCGATTTGTGTGTGAAGAGCGGAACGATAACAACAGAAGGCGTGACGTACGATATGTTTATCGATAACCGGTTGTATTACAAGTTCTCGATGCCGAGTAATGTGACATTGGCGAGCGTAACGGATGAAACAGGCAGCGAAGACTTCCCTGTATGGGTAAAGCATTACGATGGTGCGAAACGTGCTACAGGAGCGCATGTAAACGGTTGGGAATGGTACGGTGATGAAGTAGGTCAGGAGAGCTTCAAGGCAGGTGTGGGTTATGAGATAACCGCCAAGCCGAGGGTAAGCGGACGTCCGCTGGCAATCATTCGATTCCCGGTCAAGAGCGGAAACATAACAAGTGACGCGAACGATACGGCACGTGTGGCTGTAACCAACTACGGCAAGAGTGCATACGACTCCGGCGATCTGGCAGCAAACAATGTCGGCTGGAACTTCGTGGGTAACCCATACTTGACAGCATTCAAGGCGACAAGTGATACGAGTATGATCATTGACAAATCATACGAGCCAGCGGATGTAGCGGATGGCGAATCATGGGACGGAACGTACAAGTGGGTAAGTTCACCTGCACGATTTATAACCGTACCGTACGACATGATGAATGATTACCATCATGAGTATGTTAAGAATTGCACAATTCCGGCATTCTCGGCGTTCTTTATTCAAGTAGTGGAGTCTGGCACGTTCCGAATGGCAGGAACACGCACAGAGGCTGCGGCTCCGTGGCGCTATAGCGCAGCACAAAAAGAAAAAGCGGAGATGCATGTGGATGTGCTGTTGCGCGGCAAGAATGAGGCTGTCGAAGCAAAAGCCGGATTGATCATTCACGACAAATATGAAGGCGGCTTGAAGGACTTTGAGGATGTAGAACAGTGGTTCGTTGACCAAAACGAACAGAAGACCTACACGTTTGCAAACGGCACAGCTTTGGCATACAACCTGCTGAACGAACAAACGGCAGAGCAGATTATACCGATGGGATACATTGCTACTGCGGCAGGTGAGCACACGTATTCGCTCGATGAGAGCAATGATGTGAGCGGGTTGGAGCACTTGTGGCTGACGGATAATGTGACGGGTGTAACAACCGACCTGCTGGTACATGGCTATACGTTCACCACGGAAGCCGGAAGGCACGACGAGCGGTTTGCTATATCGGCGGTATTCAACCGTGAGGAGGTAGTGACCGAGATTGTAAGCAATGGTGACGATGGTCAACTGATGTCTATCGGCATATATCACGATGGCAATACGCTGACGCTTCGCGGGTTGCCGGAGGGTAGCTCGGCGTACGTATATGATATGACCGGCAAGCTGATTGCCAGTGGGCAGCATCTGCACAATGTGGCATCGTTTAACATTGCGGCACAAGGCGTATATAACATCCGTGTGGTAGATGGAGAGAAAGCAGTGACATTGCGTAGTGTTTTACATTAAATGACAGGAGGATAGAACTATGAATGCAATGAAAAATATTCTGATTGTTATGACAATGCTGGTGCTTCCCTTGGTATCGAGTAAAGCACAATTTAAGACAAGCGAAAACAAGCAAGCGTTTGAGCACCATGTTGCTACCGAGCAATTTGAGTTCCAGTCCACGTCAACGATGGCGGGTTCGGGTTCGACTTTGCCTATTGCAGCGCGCAATGGTTTGACGATAGGTGCGAATAGTCCAGATGATTATTCGTCATCCGGCGGAGCTCATGGTCCGCGCCGAATAGGCGGCAGCGGTAGCGGCACTGGCGGCAACGAAGCCGAAGAAAGCCACGACCCGCAAGAGACGCCGGTTGGTGACGGGATGTGGGTGCTCTTGATCCTTGCTGCGGGGTATGCGTGGTATCGCAAGTGGAGAGAATGGCGTAAAATATCCTGCCTTCAATCATGAAGGCAAAATGCACAATGTACGCAAAGTGCACAAAATGAGAGGGAAACGGGGCTTAGGCTCCGTTTTTCTTGTGATAATGAGATCCGTTCGTCAACAATTAAAGACTATTATCAACTATTACAATGGATTTTTAGTAAATCAAAAACACGGCGACGGCAGTTCGATAACAGCCCTATGAATACCGCTGAGCAGCCGCCTGTAAGCGAGCTTCCATTCGGGCACTCATCACTATTCATTGCGGACGATATATATTTAATCGCCGGTCGCCTTACAAAAAACGCTTCGCACAAAAAATCGCTACGCTTCAAAAACAGACAATGAACTTGGAAAAAGTCTATCTGGCTGTAATGTTGCAACATGCACATTGCACAAGTTTGTGTTACACAATTTTGTGCGAGATAAATTTGCATATTTGAAAAAAAGCAGTCAGTC